>WBZM01000513.1_pt1 | contig 53516 bp, 32 predicted proteins | sample 5204271 | NCBI WGS metagenome assembly WBZM01 (sample SAMN12344346, study PRJNA552823) | activated sludge metagenome | biome: Activated sludge suspended growth; feature: Nitrification reactor; material: Wastewater; isolation source: activated sludge from nitrification reactor of wastewater... | reverse complement strand
CGCCCGGCACCCGTTCGTCGAAGCCCGCATCGTGGCCCGCGCCCTGCGGCCGCGCATCACCCTCGAAGTCGGTGGTGATGACAGCCCCCGTACACCAGTTCAGCACCACCCAAGTGCGGATGATTTTGAAGGAATTGCCACAAGTCTGCAAAGTATCGTCGCTGCGAAGCACATTGTATTGGCAATATGGGCCGCCCACCCCAGTGGCCACCCCGGAGCCAGTGGTATGCAGGCTGTCCGTCATGGGCGTTGGGTCGGTGATGGTCGGGTAATTATTGTAATCCGTGCAGCTCCAGGTCTTGTCCTTTGGGAAGTCAACCGGCCCGTTCGGACTGATGTGCAGGGTTTGTATGCAGGTGGCTTTGTTGTGGTGGTCGTCCTCGGCCTGCCAGGTGCGAGAAATCCAGACACCATTGCAAAGGTTGCCGTTGTTGACCGTATAGGCCAGCATCGTAACCGAGAGGGAATCGTCGCAATTGTCGAAAACAAGCGGCCCAGGTATCGAGTCAATAATGGCATCGCAGGGGATTTCGACTGGTGCTGCCGGGCAACTGAACACGGGCACCAGTTTATCCTCCACGGTGATGACCGACCAACAAGCGTTGCCGGAGCATTCGTCAATGACCTTTCCGGTCAATATTTTGCCTATTTCGTTGCAGGTGATGGAATCGCCATAGGGGTAGCCGGTGGCATCCGTGATTTCCACCCTGAAACCTTCAAAAGTGTTGTAGGTTCCTTCCAAAAGATTGTCGGGGAGGATATGGGAAACGCCATCTTGGTCAATGCTGGCATGTACGACATTGTCGCAGGTCAGCACAGATTTGACGATGCTGACCGGATGGGAATCGGCTCCCGAACCACCGGGGCCAGTTTCCGTCACAGAAACCAATTGGTTGCTGTTTTGAGGCCCGTCCCACCTTACTTCGATGAAGTTTCCGAAATTGTTGAGGATAGTACCGCCGGGGGTGACCGTCCAGGCCCAGGTATGGCCCGCTGTGTAAGTAGTGGCGTAGAAATAAGCATCGCCTTGGCACACCGACTGGTCGCCGGTAATGACCGGGGCAGGTTGCGCAAAAGCGAAAATACTGAATGTGCAGGAAGCTAACAACAACGCAAAAAGTCGCCTCCTGAATGCCGGAGTAACAGCCGGATTCACCATGGGATTGGATTTAAGTTAAAGAATTGGAGTGTTGTAGGTCTCGAATAGGTTCCCTGCGGGAATAAAGCGCAATTTACAATCGGCAACGCATTGATAATCAATGAATAACGCCAATCAGTAAATCGAATCACCCTTCGAATTACTACCTAAAAATCTAATGCAATCAACCAGTTTGAACGGTGGGATGCTTGACGAAAAATCAAAACATTCGAGCCGTTGTCAACTCGTCGGAAAGCCTTTTTTCTGAACCAATGGAAGTTGAAGAATGTAGGAATGGAAACTAATAGGTTGCAGTTTTCTTTGTAATGAGCCTTTTCTCGATGAAGCCTTTTCTAAAATTAACTTGCTTGAACACATTAAGCAAAAACATTGCCCGTAAAGGCTGGCGGGATCTGAAAACAGGGGGTAATTATTGAATATGAAAAAAATAGTATGTCTAAGTAGTTTTATTTCAATCGCTTTTTAGGCGTAACAAATTCAATTTTTTTTTCGTGTGTAAGCCTTGACTGGAGTCGGCATTGATAAGTCAGGCGGTGACTTCAAATTAACCTACTCCACTCATCGCTGCAAGCGGGACTCCTTAAAGGGGCAGGTTTTCGGGTTTTTGCCTTAGCAAAAACCCGAAAACCTGCCTCGCTCCGTAGCGTCGGGTTTTAAACCCGACGCTACGGAGCGGGTGAAGGCAATATTGAACCTACCGCACCAACGTCACCGTGCCCGTCACCGTCTCCACCTTCCCGCTCGTGAACTCCAGCAGGAACCGGTAGGTGTACGCCCCCGTTTGGGCCAGTTCATCCCCAATCTTTCCGGTCCAACCCTTATCGTATCGGTTGGCGGGGATGTCGCTCGCCGAGAAGGCCAGACCGCCTTTGCGGTCATAAACCTCCATCAGCACCACCTTTACCATTGACCGCCCGCCATAGACACTGAACACGTCATTGATGCCATCTTGGTTGGGCGAGAACGCATTGGGGATATAGTAGGCCCCGGTCTCCTCCACCGTGATGCGCACCGTGTCGCTCGCCTCGCAGCCATTGCCGAAGGAAATGGTGGCCGTATAGTCAATGGTGCTGGGCGGCGAGGCAGTCGGGTCGTCACAGAGGTTGCAGTCCAAGTAGTCGGAGGGCTGCCAGCTAACGGTCAGGTTGGATGGGCTGGCCTCTGCGTAGATGGTGATGGCTTCGCCCAAGAGGATGGTGGCGTCCGGCCCGGCATTGATGGACAGGGGCGGCGGCTCGATCAAAATAAGGTCAATGTTAATCTCGCAGCCCAAGGCGTCCTTCACTGTGGCCTGGTAATCCCCAGCGGGCAAATGGTCGAAAATGGTGAGCTGCGTAAAGTCCGTGCCGTTGATGGAATAAAGGTATGGGGGCGTGCCACCGTTGGCCCACCCAAAGGAAATGCCGCCGTCCAATCGCCCGTGGCAACTGGGGTCGGTTACTATCAGGTTGGTAAAAAGTGCAGGTGCAACGGTCACGCTGGCACTTGCCGTACAACCAAAACTGTTGGAGACCACCACCCTGTAGTCCCCGTCGCCGCTGACCTGTATGGTCGGCCCCACGCCGCCCGGCAGCCAGAACACCGATTCGAACCCGTCCCCGACCGTCAGTTCCACCTCCCCACCGTTGCAAAGGGTGCCTTCCACTGCTATCACGGGCTGTGGCAATGGGTTTATGGTCAGCGTCAGGCAGGTCGTGGAATCGCAGCCGTTGTGCAGGGTGACGGTCAGGCAAACGGTGGTATCGCTGTCCAAGGTCAGCCCGTTCCAGTTCATTTGCTGCCCCTCGCAGATGGTGGCCTGCTGCTGCACCTCCACTGACTGCCCAGTGCCGATGTTGTAACTGGCCGTGGCCGTGCAGCCGTTGGCATCCGTGACTGTGAGCGGGTAGTCGCCGGGGCCGAGGTTGGTGTTGGAAGCCGTGGTGGCCCCATTTCCCCAATCGAAAGAATAAGGTGGCGTGCCGCCAACTGCCTGTGCGGTCAGGACGGCGGACTGGTCGCAGATGGCGGGCAGCCCGTTGTATTCGATGGCTGGGAGCAGCAGGTCGGGTTCCCCCAGGGTGAAGCTGTCCCGCTCCATGCAGCCCCCGGCATCCGACACGGTGACGTGGTAGGTGCCTGCGGCAATGCCCGTGAGCAGGCTGTCGGTGCTGCCAGTCTGCCATTGGTAGGTGTAGGGAGCAGTTCCAGCCGTTGCCTGGGCGAGCAGGCTGCCGTCCAGCGAACCGTGGCAGTTGGGCAGGGTGGCGGTGGCCGTGGTCTTCAGCACATCGTTGCTCAGGGGCAGGTCGGCGGTGGAGAGTATGCTCTCCTCGCCCTGCGACCAGCCCGTGACCTTTACCTGCCGTAGGCCGTAGGTCGGTGCTGTTGCGGTGTTTTGGTAAAACACGGAACCCAGCGCCGCCTCGAAATCGGCAAGCGTTGCCGGGCCGTTGTTCAGGAACTTGATAGTGCCGCTGCCATTGCCAAGGACGGTGAGGTTGGCGTTGGAAATATTGGTCTCCAGGTATTCGGCGCTGCCATCCAAAGCGTCGGACAGCACCAGTTCCAGCGAATCCAAGGTATTGGCCATGCTGAGTATGACTACGTCCGTATCAGCGACGGCGACCGGGCCTTGGCAGAACGGCTCGGCGCAGTAGTTCCCCCAGAAAGCGATGGAGCTGTTGTCGTTATCGAGGTCAACGAAGAGGGCGCAGGGGGGGAGGGCGCATTCGGTGATGGAACCTGCACCTGTGATGGCCGCCACTGGAATATCGCAAACCAAATTAACGGTGAGGTTGTCGAAATCAATCAAGTAAACCTCGGAATGGTCGTCCGCCCTGCCCAGTGCGTATGTCGCAACACTGTCACAATCAACCTGAACGGTGGCAAGGCCATGCACCGGGAGCACCCATGGTGGGAACTCCATGATGACTTGACTGCTCCCTGGGTCTTTCATATTGACCTCCACCAACCTGTTTCCCATGGCAGCCATGTAGAACTTCCCCCTTCTATAGGTGATGTCACCTTGACACTCCAGTCCGACAGGTAGGTCTCCTATGTAGGTTTCTTGAAAGTTGTTGCAACAGGCCGAATTGACACGTGTGATGCCTCGCCCTGCGGCATAGGCTTTTGCATTTTCATCACATGCCATGCCTTCTACTTTGTCATCTTGGGTGATTGCTTGGTCGCTAAACATGAGATTGGAGATAGGATTGTTCAAAGAGGTTACGAAAAATCCGGTATCTTGGCTTGAATTGATTATGCCATAACCATAGGCAAATCCCGACGGGAGCAACATGAAATCGTAGGCCAACTGGAACCCTATGTTGTTTTGAATAATTGTGGTGTCGCAAGTAAGGGGACTAATATCGTTGAAGATAATTTTCGGAACGAAAATGCTGAACCCGGTATCCACGTAAACTATATCTTGTATTTGGGCTTTGGGTTTGAATGGGAGTAAAGCCAACGTCATTAGGAGACAAAAAAACAAGTTTCTATCCATTCTTTGAGACACAACAATTTTTTCAGAAGAGCCCATAGTCCTATTTTTAGAGGTTCATCGCAAATGTCCATATTACAAATTGAAAAAAAGAAAAAGGGGGCAGCTTTTTGAAAGCTGCCCCCTTTGTTGATTTATATGCGGATAAAATAATGGAACCCATCAAATCTCCCCCGCTATCGCCTTCCGCATCGTTTCCCCGATGCTGGCCGGGGAGTGCACGACATGGATGCCGCACTCGGCCATGATTTTCATCTTGGCTTCGGCAGTGTCGTTTGCACCGCCGATGATGGCCCCGGCGTGGCCCATCTTGCGGCCCTTGGGGGCGGTCTGTCCGGCGATGAAGCCGACGACGGGCTTTGTGCCGTACCTTTTCACATAGTGGGCAGCCTCGGCCTCCATGCCGCCGCCGATTTCACCAATCATGATGATGCCGTCGGTGTCGGGGTCGTTCATCAGCAGTTGCACGGCGTCCTTGGTGGTGGTGCCCACGATGGGGTCGCCGCCGATGCCGATGCAGGTGCTCTGGCCCATGCCCGCCTTGGTCACTTGGTCAACGGCCTCGTAGGTGAGCGTGCCGGAGCGGCTCACGATGCCGATGCGGCCAGCCCGGTGGATGAAGCCCGGCATGATGCCGCATTTGGCTTCGTCTGGCGTGATGACGCCGGGGCAGTTCGGCCCCACGAGGCGGCATTCGGGCTTGTCTTCGAGGTAGGCTTTCACCTTCACCATGTCCTGCACGGGTATGCCCTCGGTGATGCAGATGATGACTTTGATGCCTGCTTCTGCGGCCTCCATGATGGCGTCGGCGGCGAATGGCGGCGGCACAAAGATGACGGACACGTCGGCCCCGCCCAATTTCACGGCGTCGGAGACGGTATTGTAAACGGGCTTGTCTAAGTGCGTGGTGCCGCCCTTTCCGGGTGTCACGCCACCGATGACGTTGGTGCCGTATTCAATCATTTGTGTTGCGTGGAAGGTGCCTTCTTTGCCAGTGAAACCCTGGACGATGATGCGGGAGTTCTTGTTTACTAAAACGGACATGAATTTACGGTTTACGGTTTACGGTTTACGGCGTACGGCTTACGGTTGGTCCCGTTAGCCGTTGGCCGTAAACCGTCGGCCGTTTATTTTTCTTCGATGATAAACACGTCCTCGTTGGACTTGTGCATATGGTATTTCTCACGGGCAAACTGTTCCTTGTTTTGGTTGATGTTCTCTTGGTCCAGCTTGGCCTGCTCGATTTTTTGCTCGTAATAGGCTTTGTCGTGTTCCAGCCGCTTGACGGAGCCTCGCAGCTTCCATTGCGTGAGCAGGTCGTGCTTGTCAATGAAAATAAGGAGGGCCGCAAAGACGGTAATGGAAAGGAAATACTTGTTGCGCAGCGGCTTGGGGAGCTTTCTCAACAGTATTTGAAATGGATTTTGAACTTGTAGCGCCATGCCTATGTGGTTTTGCTGCCGCAAAGCTAAGGGTTTTGGCAGTAATAAGGGCTATTAATGCTCAAAGGTTATTGCGCTTTAGTGGCAATCCATAAATCGCCGTAAGGCGGGACTTTTCAAAGGGGCAGCAAATTGGTTTTTTGCCTTAGCAAAAAACCAATTTGCTGCCCCTAAAAATATACTTCTCGGCGGCTGACGGCTCTGCCGCCAGCCGCCGAGAAGTATATTTTTAGGGCGAAACGAAAATTTTGCTAAGCAAAATTTTCGTTTCGCCCTTTCTTTGGTTGAGCGCCACGCAAAATTGACTTCCCCTGTTTCGCAATCCTCTGCTAACCTCTTGATTTTTTCCCTCTCCCTCGTATCTTGCCTTCAAATTTCGACAAAATGAAAAAACAAACACTCACTGCCCTGCTGCTCCTTTGTTTGGCCGCCATCTCCTTTGGCCAACTTTCCGTCAAAAACCCCACGGTAGAATACAGGAAGAACCCGGTTGGCTTGGATGAGACCTTGCCCCGGTTCAGTTGGATTTCGGAGGCTGGTGGCCGCCGCAACGTCACGCAGGCCTACTACGAAATCAGGGTGGGAACCAATGCGGAAGCCCTTGTTAAAGGCAAGCAAATCCTCTGGACGAGTGGCCGCACCAAGTCCGATGCCTCTGTGTTGGTGGCCTATGGTGGGCCGAAACTGCAACCGAGCACCCGTTATTTCTGGCAGGTACGGGTATGGGACCAAACAGGGCAAGTGGCCCTTTGGAGCGAGATGAGCCATTGGCAAACGGGCCTCATGGATGCCTCCAACTGGCGGGCAAAATGGATTGGCCTGAACTACAAAGAGGACAGCTTGAAATGGCCCAGCCCGATGCTCAGAAGGGAGTTTTCAGCAAAACGGCGGGTCAAAATGGCCACCGCCTATATTACTTCGAAAGGGCTTTACGAAGCAGAAATCAACGGCAAAAGGGTAGGGGACGCCTACCTGACCCCCGGCTGGACGGCTTATCAGCACCGCATCCAATACCAGGCTTATGATGTGACCAACCTCCTGCAATCGGGCGATAATGCAGTGGGCGTAACGCTCGGCAGCGGGTGGTTCCGCAGCTATATCGCCTGGAACGGCAACCGGGAGTCGTATGGCAAGGAACTGGCGCTGTTGTTTCAATTGGACATTGAATACTCGGACGGCAGCCATGAGCTAATCGTTTCGGATGAAAACTGGAAGTTCAGCATGGGGCCGATTTTGGACTCGGAGATTTATCATGGTGAAACGATGGATGCCCGCCTGAACAAAAATGGTTGGAGCACGGTCGGTTACAACGACTCCGACTGGAAACCCGTGGCCATCAAAGAGGCGGGCAATGCGCAAATCGTGGCGACCTACAACGAACCCATCCGCAAGCAGGAGCGCTTTGCGCCCAAGCGCATTTTCACCACCCCCAAGGGCGAGCGGGTGATTGATTTTGGCCAAAACCTCGTGGGCTGGGTGGAAGTGAAGGTGACGGGGCCAGCGGGCAGCAAGGTCACGCTGCTCCATGCGGAGGTGTTGGACAAAGCGGGCAATTTTTACATCGAAAACCTGCGCTCGGCGAAGCAGCAGTGTAGCTACACGCTTGCTGGCACGGGACAAGAGGAGTTTTTCGAGCCACATTTCACCTTCCAAGGCTTCCGGTACATCCGGGTGGTGGACTACCCCGGCGAGTTCACGGAGGCCAATTTCACGGCGGTCGCCCTTTATTCCGATATGCCAAAAACGGGCAATTTCACCTGTTCCAATCCTTTGGTCAACCAATTGCAAAGCAATATCCAATGGGGGCAGCGGGGCAATTTCCTCGACGTGCCGACCGACTGCCCGCAGCGTGACGAGCGCCTCGGCTGGACAGGCGATGCACAGGCTTTTGCCCGCACGGCTACCTTCAACCACAACGTCCACGGTTTTTATTATAAATGGCTAAAGGACTTGGCGCTCGACCAACGCCCCGATGGTAGTGTGCCTTTTGTGATACCAAATGTGTTGGGCGAGAACTCCTGCGGCTCCACGGGCTGGGCCGATGCGGCTACCATTATCCCTTGGGATTCCTACCTGGCCTATGGCGACCGCCGCATTTTGGAAGCACAGTACCCCAGCATGAAGGCTTGGGTGGACTATATGACCGCTCAAAGCAAGGACGACCTTTGGAACACGGGCTTCCACTTCGGCGACTGGCTGTTTTATTCCGAGAACAACGACAATATCGGCAACTCGGCGGTCACTTATAAGCCCTTGTTGCAGCAGTGCTTTTGGGCGCACAGCACGCAGTTGCTCATCAATGCCGCCAATGTGCTTGGCAAGCGGGAGGACGTGATGGCCTACACCCGCCTGCTCGACCGTATCAAATCGGCCTTCGGGCGGGAGTACATGACCCCGAACGGAGGCCTAATGTCGGCCACGCAAACGGCCTATGTGCTCGCTTTGAATTTTGACATGATGCCGCAGGGCCTCCGGGCGCAAGCTGCCAATCGGTTGGTGGAAAATATCCGCAGGTACGGCACCCACCACACGACGGGTTTTTTGGGCACGCCCTATATCTGCCATGTGCTCACCCGGTTCGGCTACGCCGATGTGGCCTACGAGCTTTTCCTTCGGGAAAAATACCCATCCTGGCTTTACCCGGTGACGATGGGCGCCACAACGATTTGGGAGCGTTGGGATGGCATCAAACCCGATAGCACCTTCGAGGAGGCCAGCATGAACTCCTTCAACCATTACGCCTACGGTGCCATCGGCGACTGGATGTACCGGGCCGTGGCGGGCATTGACACGGAGACGGGCAGTTCCGGCTACAAGCGCATCACCGTGAAGCCCCATATTCAAAAAGGGCTGTCCGAGGCCAAGGCCGAATACCTGACGCCTTACGGCAACTTAGTCTCGCATTGGAAAGTGGATAACGGGCAGACCACCCTCATCGTTGAAGTGCCCGCCAATACGACTGCAACCATCTATTTGCCCACTCAAAATCCAGATACGGTAACGGAAAACGGGCAGCCCCTCTCCGCAGGTGGTTTTACGATTGGAAGTATGAGTGGTGGCTATTTGCCTTTGAGCAATGTAGGGTCGGGGAGGTATGAGTTTAGGTTTTGAATTAATTAGAGTTGATAATGGTTGATAATGGTTGATAGAGGGTGATGGCATTCTTTATTTATTCCATGCTGTGCCGTAGGCGGGACTCCTTGAAGGGGCAGCAAATTGGTTTTTGCATTAGCAAAAAATCAATTTGTTGCCCCTAAAAATAAACTCCTCGGCGGCGCAGCCGCCGAGGAGTTTATTCTTAGGGCGAATCGCTGCTATTAAATTAACCTTCGTCAACCTTAAAACCCATGCTTCCATTTTCGTGCTATCGCAATGGCTGTTTCGAGCATGGCAGGGTGCCAGTTTTCAACGTTCCATGCTGAATTCGCAAGGGAAGAATTCAACAGCCGTCGGTTGCCATCTTCATAATTTGTCGCAGTTTCCAAAATGATCGAAAGTTCCGCCTGCTGTTGGGCCAATTGCAGGTCTTCGGCTGGAAAAGCGTTTATCTCAGGTTTTTCAATTGGCAAAAAATCATTAAAAACTTTAATTGTTGAGTCATTATGCCGTTCCATTAGCTGGTTCATTTTCCAAAAATCCCGCTGAAAGGCCAGCCTTTCCTCAGCTGTGTTCAAGGCAGTGGAAAGCTGTTCGAGTACCACGAATTTTAGGTTGGGGCAGAGTGGGATGGCTTTTTCCAATAAATCAAAAACTGTTTCAGGCACGGGATGGTCGTGCGTGTCCCGCCGGATTTTACGGGCTGGCATCATCGTGGCATCCTCCCAACTGCCGCCTGAGATATGGATTTCACGTACCCGCTCCAATGGGTATAGTTGCGTCATTTCTTCAAAACTGACCTCGAAATTGTGGAGCTGGCAGAACAGGTTGTGCAGGTCGAGTATGATGAAGCCGTTGACGGGATGGATTAGTTTTTCGAGGAAATCGCCATGTCTTTTGACTTCATCCAGACTATAGGAGAAAGCCAGGTTTTCCAAACCGACCGGACATTCACATGCTGCTTGAATTCTTTTCAAACGGTCGGTGCCTATGGCCAAACTGCTTTTTGTGAACGGAATGCTTAGCGGGGCGCCTTTGTGAAAGTCTTCGCCCGTCATGAACCCGAAATGCTCGGTCACATGGTCAAAACGGTAGGTTTTGGCAAATTTTGAAAGCTGGGCGAGCCATTCCGATTGTTCAGGCAGCCATTTCCCTGAAAAAATGGAAAAATACACACCATGCCCCACCAAGCGGCCCTCTTCGGCAAAGGCCAAAAGCAATTCTTGAAACCAATCAGGGATGTCGGGTTGCTTGAACAAGGCATCGAAGGACCATTCCAAGCCCTCCACCTTGCCAGACTCGAAGAGCGGAAGGGCCGTTTGCAGTAAATTTTTGTCGAGGTTGCAGGCAATGGAAGGTAGCAACATGTCAGCTGTTTTTAAAACAAGAAGCGCCAAGTCAAATCAAGTTTGCTTGGCGCTCCAGGGGCAAGTAAAAACCGATTAACCCATCCCACAGGCAGGGCAACGGTCGCCACCACATGTGCCATTTTCATTGGAGGTTTCATTTTCACGGGAATCAGGATTGTCAACAACATTTGAGTCGTCCTTTGGCTGTTCTTGTTTGATGTCGTCCTGTGATATGGTTTCAACCAAATCACAAGAAGTAGCTGCAGTGCCGAGCGTAACGCCCACCACGATGGCTTGGAGCAATGATTTCGAAAGCTTCATGAGCGAATTTTTTAAAGGTGATTAAAATGGTTAAGCACATCCAGTGTTGCTTGACTTTCAAGACCTCCAAAGATATTGAATTGGTTGGGTTCAAAGGCAAATTTTTCTTTTTTGCCAAACCTCCCAACCCAAACGACAGCCCCCCAAATCCGCAATTCCGTAATCCGCAATCAATTCGCTTCCTTCCGCAGCGAATCAATCATGGCAATGGGCACATCTTTCAGGTCAAGGATGATGAAGCCATCCAGCACATCGGAGAAATTGGGGTCCACGTTGAAACTGATGAAACGGGCGTTTAGCTTGAGGTACTGCCGCACAAGCACAGGGAGTCTGAAATGTTCCGGTTCGATGTCCTCAATGAGGTTGTCGAGGGCCTGCAATTCAGAGCCGAGGCTGTCGGTGAGCATCTCAATGTCCACCTTGTCCACCTTCACTTTGAAGGGCTTTCGGGGTCTTAGGTAGGCCGCCAAATGGTGGTTGTAGAAGTACTTCTTGATATAGGCCACAATTACGCCCCTCGATAGGTTTGAGTAGTATTTGCTGATGCTCACGGGGCCGTAGAGGTAAGTGAACCTTGGATTTTTCAAAAGGAAAAACAGGATTCCCTTCCAGAGTAGGAACAGCGGCAACCGCTTGCGCTGATGGTCGGGGACGATGTAGGAGCGGCCCAATTCCACGGCTTTTTTCATGTAAGGATAAAAGCCCCCCTTGATTTTGAACAAGCTGCTGATGTAAAAGCCAGCCGCTCCATACCGCTGGAAAATCTCGTCGCCGACGCCCATGCGGTAGCCCCCTGCAAGCTGTTTCGCCTCCCTGTCCCAGAGGATGAGCTGTCGGTAATAAAGGTCGTACTCGTCGAGGTCACGGGCCTTTCCGGTGCCTTCGCCCACGGTACGGAAGGTCAGTTCCCGCAGCCGTCCGATTTCCTGAATGGTGTTGGGGATGTCCTTGGCCTCCACCACGAAGATGTCGTATTCGCCTTGCGAAGCAACCAAAGTCTCGAAGCGAAGCCGGTTTATTTCCGCTTCAATCAATTGATTGTCAATGGGTTCGGCGATGGGTTCCTCCGGTTCGGTGGGCAGCCGGAAGAGGTTGCGGAGGTAGAAAGGTTTCAACTCCAACCCAGAACCCAGCGAGAAGATTTTCGATTGGATGAACCTTTTGAAGTCCTTGGGCTTGGGAAATTTTGCCTGGTCCTCCACGGGTATCTGGCTGCCGACTTTGACGGTGACCTTATGTGGTTCGCCCTTTATCCAAGAGACGATTCGCCCTCCCAGGCTGGGCCTTACGAAGCCAGGGAACGGCGTCTTCAGCCGGACGGGTACTACTGGAATCTCGGCCTTCACCACGGAGCGCATCAAGCGGTTCAGGTATTGGTCCCGAACGGGGGTGTCCAAGCTGTTGTCGGTGAAATGAAGGATGATGCAGAGCGAGTAGCCACCGTTTTTTGCCTTGACGATTTGCTTGAAAACTGCCCGCACATAGTCCTCCCATTGAAGGATGTTGAAGTCGAGCAGGATGAAATGGTCGGCCAACGACTCGTCGGGCAGGTTGCGCCGGGCGATGATTTTACAGGGAACCTTGCCATTTTCCAACAGGGAAATCATCACGAGTTCATCCACATCATCCAAGGCTTGGTTGACGATGAAAAGGGTGGGCTGCTTTACGGCAAGGTTTTTCAGGCCGTGGACGTCGGCTTCCACCTGCACGTTTTTTTTGCGGAGCAACTCCTGCAATCGTTGACTTGGGATGAATGTATCGGGCATCTTTGGTTGAATGGTTTAGAGGGTTTAGTAGGTTTAGAGGGTTTAGGGAGTTTAGAAGGGGTGCAGGGTTTAAACCTTCTAAACCCACTAAACTCCCTAAACCTTCTAAACCCTCCAAGCTTCAAAGTTATTTTTCCAGCTTGGAATTAAACCTAATTTTGCCCCGAAACAAAATCAACACCATGAAAAATAAGATTCGCTTCACATTGGCCGCCCTCCTTTTTGCCCTCATGGCCTTCGGCCAAAACAAGGTGACGGACATCGGTCTGGAACTACAGGTTTACCCGACGGGCATCATCCCCGGCATCCGGGCAGAGAGGAGCGTCAACCACCACGATGTCGCCTCGATGCGGGTGGGCTACCAAATCATTGACCACAAAGACTTTGGGGTGCATGGCAGTGAAAAAGGCAGTGGCTTTGGCCTCACGGTAGGCTACAAGCGCTATTTCCAAAAATATTTCACAGGCCTGACCCTTGCCCTTCGCACCGATGCCTGGTACAATACGATTGACTGGGAGGACGAAACGGACACAGGTGCGGTGAAAGGCACCACCGAAATCCTCGTATTGCAGCCTACCGTCGAGCTTGGCTGGGCTTTTTCACTTTCCGACAATTTCGTTGTAACCCCAGCTATTGCAGCAGGCTTTGAAAAAAACGTGTACACCAAAGGCGAACCTACTGGCGAAGGGCTAATTTTGTTGGCTGGGATTACGGCTGCCTATCGCCTCTAAAAAAAGAACTACGGCCAGCGGAGAACGGCTTACAGTATCCCCCACCGTTGGCCGTCCCCCGTCAACCCTAGTTAATACTCCTCAGCTTTCGGCGCAGCCTTGAGCGATTTGGCAGGGGCCTCCGACTTTTTATTCAATTTATCAGCCTTGTTGTTCGATTTCAGGCCGGGTGATGCCTTGGTTGGCGCCATGTTCCCCTTCTTGGGATGCACCAGTTTCATCTCCTTGATGAGGTTCGTTGCCCCCGCATATTTATCCACGATGAAAAGCACGTAGCGGGCGTCCACCATGATGTTGCGGCAGATGGTGGGGTCGTAGTTGTAGTCGCTCATGGTGCCTTCCCAAACCCGGTCGAAATTGAGGCCGATGAGGTTGCCGTGGGCGTCAATGGACGGGCTGCCGGAGTTGCCGCCCGTGGTGTGGTTCGAACCTATGAAGGCAACGGGCATCTTGCCGTTCTCGCCGTATTGTCCATAGTCCTTTTTCTCGTACAACTCCCGCAGGCGGGCGGGCACGTCGAACTCGTAATCGCCGGGCACGTATTTTTCCATCACACCGTCAAGGTAAGTTTGCGAGGAGAAGGCAACGGCATCCTGCGGCTTGTAGCCCTGCACCTGGCCGTAGCTGCACCGCATGGTCGAGTTGGCGTCCGGGTAGAACTTCTTGTTCGGGAACACCTCCATTTGCGCCCGCATATAGGTGTTTTGTAGCGACTCGATGCGGTCGCCGTACTCTGTGGCTTTGGGGGTGATTTTTGCGCTGTAAACGTCACGCAGGCTGATTAGTAAATTACAAATAGGGTCTGCTTGGATTGCTTTAATTACATCTTGCATCGGCTGGTTTAGAATCGAATTCGCTTTGCTTTCCTTTGTCAAGAATGAGTTTTTGAAAAATTCATTTGCAATTAATTCATACGAGCCGCCGGCATGATCAAGTTCAGGTTTTAAAGATTCAGTTTGAAATTCTTTACCAAGCTTTTTTGAAATTAACTCCATCAGCTCAGCAAATACCCGCTGGTCAATTTCTGGGCGGTAGTCCTTGTAAAAGTTTTCAAGACCCTCAAGCAGTTTCTTTTTCTCTTCTAAAAACCCTGTTTCCCCATTTTTTTCACTCGCTTTTACCAAGCCAAGGAATCGGTTAGCTATCCTATAAACTTCGATATTGCCGCCCATTATTTCATCGTAATAAGCCTTTGCTTCCGCATACGGCGTGATGTCACGGTAAAGCTGTTCGAACTCCGGCAACAGTTTTTGGTACTTCGCAAACTTGGGGTCGAGCGCCACCAGCTTCTTGAAATCGGCTTCATAAGCCTGTTTCTTCTTCACAGCGCCCGTTTTCCGAAGGCCAAGCACTTCGCCCTTCCATTTTTTCCAGGAATTGGCAAGGCCCGCCTGCTTGTCGGCGTACTGCATTTTCACCTGTGCATCGGAGCGCATGGCACCGTCCCAGATGGCCAGGGTCTTGTCACGCACGGCGATGCGGGCAGGGTCGAGCACGTCGGCCAACTGCGAGATGGCATAGCTCGGCAGGTACTCGTTGGTGCGGCCTGGGAAGCCGAAAATCAAGGTGAAATCGCCCTCCGCAACGCCATCCAAACTGATGGGCAGGAAGTGCTTGGGCTTCAACGGCACGTTGCCCTCGGCATACTCGGCAGGGCGGTTGTCCTTGTCGGCATAGATGCGGAAAATGGAGAAGTCGCCCGTGTGCCGTGGCCAGACCCAGTTGTCGGTATCCGCCCCGAACTTGCCGATGCTCGACGGTGGGGCACCCACCAACCGCACGTCTTTGTAAGTGACCGTTACGAACATAAAGTATTGATTGCCAGCAAAAAACGGGCGAACCATCACGTCCTCCCAAGCCTCTTTCTTGGCCGCCGCCTTGATGCCTTCAAGGTTCTTGTCCACCATGCTTTGGCGGGTCTTTTTGTCCATGTCCTCGGTCACGCCAGCGAGGGCGGCAGCGGTCACGTCCTCAATCCTTGAGATGAAAGTGGCCGTGAGGCCAGGGTTCGGCAGTTCCTCTTTCAGCGATTTGGCCCAAAAGCCGTCTTCCAGGTAATTGTGCTCCATCGTGGAATGCGACTGTATCTCGCCAAAGCCGCAGTGGTGGTTGGTGAGTAGCAGGCCCTTGTCGGAAATCACCTCCGCCGTGCAGCCACCGCCGAAATGCACGATGGCATCCTTCAGGGAGCCTTTGTTGACGGAATAGATGTCCTCGGCGGTCATTTTCATGCCGAGGCTCTTCATCTCGGTCTCGTTGAGCAGGCCGAGCAGCAGTGGCAGCCACATGCCCTCCACAGCGAAGGCCAGGCGCACCAAGAACAGAAAGGTTAGGGATAGAATTAGTTTTTTCATGATGGAATTTGATTGATGCTTCTGAATGTTTCCAGAAAGGTTGGCCTTGAAATTTTGCATCGCAAAATTTCAAGGCCAACCTAAAAACTTCTTTTCGGCTGGCGGCAGAGCCGCCAGCCGAAAAGAAGTTTTTAGGTTCAGCATTTCGTTTTTTTGCTGAGGCAAAAAAACGAAATGCTGAACCTTTAAGGGGTCCCGCCTTCTGGCGAATGGGGACCCAAATGCGGGGCGAAGATAAGGAGGGAACAGGAAAGGTTTGGTTGCTTGCTTCAAATCCCATCAAACGCCGCCAACGCCGCCCGCACCCAATCCGGTAGCTCAATGGTCGTCCGGGTCTTCATATCGAACATGATTTGCGTGGTATGCCCTGTGGAATGTACGACCGTTTCCCCGCCTTTCTGGGAAGTGATGGCATAGTCCAGCACAAAACTCTTGTTCCCAAGCTTGGAGGTGCGGATGTGGACGGTGGCCCCCTCGTGCGTCAGTTTCAGTTCCTTGAGGAAATTGACGGTCACGTTGCCAATCAGGAACATGTCCCGCTGCCAGTCCCAGCCTGGGCAGGCATGAAGCATGAAATGCCCCCGCACAATCTCGAAATAAGTGACATAAACTGCGTTGTTCACGTGCCCCAGCGGGTCGAGGTCGCTCCAGCGAATTTGGAGGGGAAGGCTGAATTTGAAATTCGACAAGTCCATATCGTAGAAATTTGAGGGGCAATGATAGCACCGAAAGCGGTAGTTGGCAAGAACTTATCTCCCACTACCTCAACAATTAAACCGACCTTTGCAGGGCTGTATTTGGGACAAATGGCAGTGACCTCCGCATTGGAGGCTTGGTATCCAACTTGTTCCACAGCGCCGATTCGCCGATGAAAGGCGTTTCCATTGAATGCAACCACTTGACGAAGTGCTGGAAGGCGGGCAGGATACGCCCGCCAAAACTATTAAAACACTGGCCACCTACCTGCTCGACGACCATATCGAACCGGAGCACGAGGAAAGCATCATTGACCGCATCCACGAAATTTTTTCTGAACTGGTGGTCGTCTCCGGCTTTCATGGGGAGGAGGAATGGCAACATGACGTGAAGACTGCAGCCGGTTGGGCCATCTCCGTCAACGAGGCTGCCCGCTGCCTGCTCGATTACCGTAGGACAGGGCAGTTTTTCCGGGGATTTCACAAGGCCATACTGGAGGCCAAGCGCAGGTTCCCCGGCGAGACCCTCGAAGTGCTCTATATTGGCTGTGGCCCCTATGCGCCATTCTTCACGCTGATGGCCCCCATGTTCTCCACCTACGATGTGCAGTTTTCGATGATTGAAATCAACAAGGACTCCCTCAAAATTGCCAAGTCGCTGACCAAGCAACTGCGGCTCAACAACTATCTGAGGGATTTTTTCCATGCCGACGCCACGAATTACCAGGTTCCGTACGCCGACCGCTTCCACGTCCTATTCACGGAGACGATGGACACGGCATTGGAGCGGGAGCCAATGGTGGCCATCCTCTTGAACTTCCTCCCGCAGTTGCGAAAGGATGTGGTAGTCGTGCCCCGCAACGTGACCATTGAGGGGGTTTTCTTCCGGGACGAAGACCTGACGGACGGTGTGGCCGGGCTTGAGGAACCCAACAACAAGGACGAGGGCCTCTCGCTGGGCATCGTCATGGACCTGGACGAAGCCCTGACCACCTACCTCGCCATGCAGCCACCGCCGGGCGACAATATTTTCCATGAACTCCAATTTGAACTGCCTGACCCCAACTGGCGGGGTTATTTTGCGCTGTTCACAACCGTTGAGATTTGGGAGGGCTACTGCCTCTACAAAAACGAATCGGACATCACCAACCAGCGGGTGCGCAAACTGGACGACTTGCCCCCCGACTGCGAGTTCATCAATTTCGAATACGCCCTCGTGGACGAACCGATGCTGTGGTTTGGGGTGAGTTGAGGGTGGTGCCTTAATTGTTCAAGGATGGCTTGGTTAACCATTGATTTAGGGGCGGGTTGACTTGGTTGGAGAGGTTGGCTTTTTGAGCTTAGGGGGGAGGTTTAACGGTTACGGTAGACGCAGGCCGACGATTAGGAGGCTTGCCGTTCTATCGATTGTTATAGCTTGTTTCTTTCATCTATTTTAAAATTAGCAATTTTAATACACTCAATTGTTAATTCATTATTGGGGTTTATTTTGTGTGCTGTGTTTAAATATTGAAGCGCATTTTCGGGTTGATTTAAAATAAGATAGCATTGTCCTAGTGAAAGAGAGGCAATAAAACCATTTTGATTTAAATCCAAGGATTTAGTAAAATCCTGAATAGCCTTATCATATAAACCCAATTTTTTATAAATTAATGCTCTATTATCAATAGCTGTATATTGAGAAGAATCTAGTTCAATTGCCTTTGAATATGCATCTATAGCTTGATCATTTTCGTTTAATTGGTTGTAGCATACAGCAATTCCGAATAATGCATGATAGCCATCTGGTTTTACCTTTAATGATTGCTGAAATCCTTCAATGGCCTTTTCCCATTTACCAATGTCCATGAAAGTCATTGCACGATTATCAATTGCTTCATAAAAATTTGGCAATAATTCAATTGCTTTGGAATACTTTTCTATTGCTCTAATAAAATTATTTTGATTAGTTAATTCAAAAGCTTGTTGATAAAATCTCTTTGCATACTTTGCAATTTCATTTACATTTTTTGTCTGTTTAATATACTCGAAGTAGCCAAATAAATCATCATCAGTCACTTCGCTGTTGACGACCAGTTTCGGTCTATTGAATCCAGTTTTAGTAATAGGAAAATGATAGATTTTTATTTTAAGATTTTCAATTTCATTTGGTTTTGGAACGGAGTAAGTTTCTTCAAATCCCATAACATGAAAAGTAGCTTCATTTTCGGGATCTATTTTCAATAATTTGAATATTTGATATTTCCCTTCTTTTTTTGTGTAAAAAATATCTCCTTCTTGAAAATTTGAGTGATATGGAATTTTATCTTCCCCACTTCCAAATATGTTTTTTAAAAAGCTCATGTTTTAAGTTTTTTAATTAGCTACAACAACGGCACTCCCGAAAACGACTAAGTAAGCACGAATTTCGCTTTTACTTATCCGTTTTCGGGAAAGTCGCCAATCTTGGAGTAACTCTCTGTGGCTAAGTAAACTCGACATTCGTGTTTACTTAGCCACAAGCGTAATCCTACCATTGTAGGTGCAGCTATTGCTCCTTGATGGGAGCGCCATTTTGCTTTTTCAGGTTTTCTCCATAGATGCATAGCTTATTGAAGCAAATGTAAAATGCTTCTTACATTTTCAAGTCATCCAAGGGGCTTTTTATTTTGTCCCATCCTTATTTCGTTATGTGTGTAAAGATTTCGGTGGTCTTACTGCTTTCAAGCCCAAGCAGTTCCAGTATGTAGCTTAGGTCAACTCCCTTTTCCAGCAAGCCCGTAGCAATGCTATGGCGCAGCGTACAGGTAAAACACCTCCCATATTTCCATGCCATCGGCCACATCCAATTCGAGCGTAACGGAGGGGAATGTTCTCATGTCGTATGTTTTGTGCGTCAAATGAACAAAAAAAAAGCGGAAATTCACTCAAAAATTCCCCATCCGAATGTCACAACATCCGACAAAACGGCCACGATTAGGTTACCGTCAAATCGGCAAACCATGCTTTTGAATGCGCATTCAACGTTTCTTAATGCACATTCCGAGGCGTTGAAAGTGCATTCGGAAGAACGGAAAACGCATTAAACCTAGCAGCATGCAGGTTCAAAGGCATGAGGTTGGGGTTTGAAAAGATGGGTTGGTGCTGTTTTCAGGCTAAAACCACCGAAAAACAAGGGAATACCCAAGAAACCGAGGTGATTGGCCGTGGTGGCAACTTGTTTGTACTGGCGGTGATGAGTGAAATATTAATTTTAAATCGGATGTAATGGCGATTTTTCGTGTCACATTTTTTGTTTTTATGTGAAATTATATTATGCGGCTTGTTTGGAGTTTTGTGGCATTGTTTCACCAAGGCGGGCCGGTCGCACGATATCCAACCCACTATATTGGGTGCAGCTTGCCGTTAAAAAGAATTAAGCGATATGAGCCTTTTAAAAGATTATTATGGAATGAGCGCCGAAAAGACGCTGAACAAGGGGGAAACCGTCGTCACGGGATTGAAGGACAACCCCAATTTTGAAGCCATCAAGGATTTAGTGACAGAACTGGATGTTAGGTGTACTACTTTAAGTGGAACCATCATCAGCCAGAATATGCGCAACCATACGTCCAATGTGGCCATGATGAACGCCAAGGCGGATGTGTTGACCCAGTTGGATTTGGTTCGCACGAAGGCGGACGAGATTTGCAACGGGAACGAAAACCTGGAGCGGGAGACGGGTTTTACACTTTCCAAACGAGGCCGTACCACTCGCCGCTTCGTCAATGCTGCCCATATTACGGCTGCTAAGCCGACGGGCGTTAAAGGGCAACTGGAAATCACGATTGCGGAGGCCGTTGAAGGCAACCAAGGCTTTGAAGTACATTATGTGCTGGAAGCAAGGGATTATATCGCTGGCGTCGTCAAGGTGAAAGGGCGTGACCTGAAAATGTTAGCCACTGGGCTACCCTCCTTGAAGGAATTAGAGGCTTACTTGATCACCTTGAGTACGAACCAAGTTCGCAGCCTGCCGTCAAATTCAATAGTGGCGGCTGCGCTGTGAAAGAATATATGGCGTACCATTGCCGAATAAATTAGTTTATTCTCTCAGTTGCATTCTCCAGGCCTGCAATACAAGCATCCAAACGGCTCGCACCGTGGCGTGGCTCCGTAGCGTCGGGTTTTAAACCCGACGCTACGGAGCCACGCCACGGTGCGAGCCGTTTGGCGACGAAACGGGGTGGCAATTATGTGGCACTTTATGATGAATTATGTGGTTGCTCGGAACGGCCAAGCTTAAAACCTAATAAATCTGCGTCCCTTTGCGTCAAAAATCCATCATGCGCAGCTGCGCCAATCTCACTTCTTGAACGGCATCCCGTTCACTTTCCTGCCAATTTCATAGCCCAAGCGCACACCCTCTTCGGAGTCCATGCGGAAATGGACGCCGAGTGGGATGCGGGAATAGGCATTTTCCTCGGCCATTTCATAAAAACTGGAAAAATTGCGGGGCATCCCAAAAAAATCGTTGCGGTCTTCGTGCGTGCGGTCGGTCATGGCGTAGTTGTAGCCGAATATGTCGGACAGCACCTCGGCGGCGGCGGCCCCGAAGGTGGAGTGGCCGGATGGGTAGGCCGGAAAGCTGGGGGTGAAGCCAATATAGTGCACCTGCCAGTTGGGGTCAATCACCCGGTTGATATAGCTGATGGGTCGCTCCACGTTGTAGTGGTACTTGCTGTGCCAGCAGGCCACCCCGGCATCATTCAGGGCCATGCTGACCTTGGCGTAGGTGTAGAGCGCCTTTTCGAGGCTGGCGTTTTCCAGTTCGAGCACCTGCGTGGCGATGGCGACCCAGCGGGCGGGCGGACTGAGGGCCACACCGACCTGGTCGTCGCTCCAGAACTCGGCTATCCAGTTTTCAGTGAACTCGTTGCGGTTCACGGTCAGGTAAACCTCTTGGGCTTGGTTGTAAAACAGGGAATTGGGCGACTCGCTGAACTCGATGGGTGGGCGGGAGAGCTTGTCTTCTTCATGGATGGCGAAGGTGCGTGCCTCGCCCCAGTACGGAAACAAAGCCCTGCCGTAGTCCGGGGCCGTTGGCTGCCAAAGGCCGGGGCCTTGGGGTGGGGTATAGGTGTTGGGGCGGGCATTCAGGTAGGCATCGTGGCCGTAGGTATCGGTGGTTGACCACTCCCAGAAGGCTTCGGCCACCTCCACGCCCCGGTTCACCGAGCGTTCGAACACCGATGCGCCTACCTTGGCCTTGAACTCTTCGTTGAAATTGGACTCAAGGTTCAGCAACCTGAACTGAAGCTCCACCTGTTGTTCGTTCAGCAGGATGTGGCCGGGGAAAAAATGCTTCATCATCGTGGCGTAGGTGGCGTTCACCACCGTTGGCCAATGGTATTCTTTGTCGGAGTCGGCCTTCTTGAGGTCGAGGCCGTCAAAGAGCGGCTCCAGGGACTTGTACTTCGGCATGCTGAACATGGCAGCCTCGTAGGCGGCGAGGTTGACATAGGCCAGGGCACGGGGGCTTGGGCCAGGCCGATAGCCCGTGGCATAGCGGTCGAAGTCGGCATAGAGTTTCATCCATTCCAAAGGAACGGTAGCTTCCAGGTTTTCGGCTAAGTTTTCCTCCTTGACGACGGGGTCGTTATCGGGCTGGCAGGCTGGAAAGAATAGGGCAAGGAATGCCCCAAATAACAGGAACTTGCCAAGTTGGCGTAAGGAAATCACGTTCATGGGTTGTTGATAATTAGGTGAACTGTTTGATGGGTACAGGGATTATAAACTGCGCAAATTTGCTCAATTTTTTGTGGTTTTCCACCGTTGCCGTAGTTCATTTTTTGCCTTCGGCAATAAATACCGATATACTGGTATCCTTGCAAAGCGGTTTAATTTCATACCTTTGCCCAGTCATATCCAGACAATCCCACCTGAACATTAATGTAATTGGCCTAAAAGGCCAAATTGATTGGCCACACCTAAAGCCCACCCTATTACACCCCATTCTTAGCCTAAATTCATCAAATACACTGCTGAACGACCAATATGACTGTTTTTACCCGCAGTTTTTTCTTACACTGTGCATGTTTGTTGGCGAGCCTTGGCAATGCACTTGCCAATGCCAACCCACCTCCTGTGCTCACGAATCCCTCCTCTTGCGGGTTGAACCTCTTCATTACAGAGGCGGGCTGTGGCCCTGCCAATGAGTTCCAAATCAATGTGGACAATGCCCCCGGCAACGCCCTTGGTGTCAACGTCTATCTGAAGGAACTCCGCTTCATTGTCGAACATGGTTGGGTCGCCGACCTCGACATTTTCCTGAAATCGCCCACGGGCGTCGTGGTGGAGGTCAGCACCGACAACGGTGATGCCTTCGACAACTATGGCGACCCTACCGACCCTTCTTGTTCCCAGTTCACCAGTTTTGTCTCCCATGCCATCGTCAATGCCTGCAACTTGCCCAATATCGTGGATGGCGATGCCCCGTTCATCGGCAGTTATTTGCCGGAGGGCAATTTCAGTGATTTCAACAACGGCAGCTCGCCCATTGGCAACTGGACGCTGATGATTTGTGACGACGGGGCCAGCAACCTCGGCCATTTGCAGTTCGTGGAGCTGGTGTTCGAAGCCATTGATTGCGTAGCACCAACCGAAATGGCCGTTTTGCAGGAGGATTCAACCTCTGTGTTGCTGGACTGGGTCACGGGTTCCACTTGCAACAATATCTTGGTGGAATACGGCCCCATCGGTTTCACCCCCGGCACTGGCGCATCGGCTGGCGTAGGCGGCACGGTGGTGACGGGCGGCTGCCCACCTTACCGCCTCACGGGGCTGCTGCCCACCACGGCGTATGATATTTACCTTCGGGAAAATTGCGGCAGCAACCACTACTCCAACAACTCCTGCCCCGTGCAGGCCATGACCACCTGCTCGCCGCCTCCCGCCACCATCCTCGAAACCTTCAACGGCCAGCAGCTTTGCCAGCCGTTTTGTGGGGTCACTTGCCCTGTCGAGGGCACCTGGCGCAATGCCAGCAACGACAATTTCGATTGGCTGGTGAACGCCGACACGACCTTGACCGCTCAGACAGGCCCACCCGGCGACAATCCCGGCGGCGGGAAATACCTGTACCTGGAAGCATCAGGCACCTCCTGTAGGAACGGCAAGCGGGCCGTGCTGGTCTCCAATTGCATCCAAGTGGTCGCCAACCCCGACTCCTGCGACATGTCCTTCGATTACAACTTCAATGGGGTGCACATCAACGGCATGTCGTTCGAGGTGAGCACGGACGGCGGTGCGACCTGGGTCATACTTTGGAATGCCTCCGGCAACAAGGGGCCTGCTTGGCGCAAAAAATTCGTGGATTTGGACGCCTACAGCGGTATGACCTGCCAGTTCCGCTTTGTCGGGCGGGGCGGCAACGGCCAGTTCGCCGACTTGGCGCTGGACAATATCGTGTTCTATGGCTCCATTGACCTCGGCTTCCCCGACTATGTTTATTACCAGGACACGGACGACGACGGTTTTGGCAACCCCTCTTTTTTCATCGCAAGCTGCCAGCCCGCCAATTTCCCAGGCTACGTGGCCAATGACGACGATTGCGACGATGCAGATTACTACGTGAACCCAGCGGCAGAGGAACTGCTTTGCGATGATTTCGACAGCAATTGCAATGGCAATTTGGACGAGTACTTCGTGGAGGCGGTTGCGACGGAAAGCCAGTTGCGCTGCAATGGAGCCGATGGTTTCATGGTGGCCTTCCCCAATCATGGCGGGCAAATCAGTTGGTACGATTCATTGGCCGGAGGCCAGCTCATTGCCGTAGGCGATACGCTGTTCCCTGACCCGGCCTCCTTGGTGAACAACGGGTTGGACACGCTCGTACTGCATTTTTTTGCCGAGGAGACCACCCTCACGGGTTGTGTGTCCAATGTGCGGACGCAGGCGACCATCACCGTTTTCCCCAGCCCACGGCTCAGTACCACCGACCAGCCAGGGGCTTGTTTTGGTAAAACATTCGACCTCAACACCGTCAATATCCTCGATGAAAGCGGCTTGAATGGTAGCATTTCTTATTACGACCAGTTCCCGTTCACGCCAGGCAACGAGGTTGGGCCAATCGTGACGCCCACGGCCACCACAACCTATTACGTATTAGCTGAATCGCCCAATGGCTGCCGTGACACCTTGAGCGTGGTGTACACCGTGCAGCCAGGGCCAGTTGCCCATATCCCGGATGCCCCGACGATTTGCCGCCAATCCTCGAAATGGATTAGCGTGGAGGACAACGGCAATGGCACAGGGCCTTACGAATACACCTGGAACACAGGGGCGGATACGGTGGCCATCGAGATTTTCAGCGACAATACCATTGGCTCTGTGCAGAGCTACGCCGTCACCATCACTGATGCGGGCGGTTGTTTCAGCGCTGATACCTTGGTGGTGACCACCATAGAAAACATCCAAATGCTGCTAACCAGCAGCAGTGACGTGACCACTTGCAATGGCAGCGACGGCAGTTTGAGTGTGATGCCATTGGATGGCAATCCACCGTTCACCTACGAATGGTCGGGCGGTACCATCGCCAATCAGCCGGGCGAACTGGTATTGACGGGACTGCAACAAGGCTCCTATTCGTTCACCGTGACGGACTCCTCGCCTGAACAGTGCCGGGCGGTGGTGCCGACCCTCGTGGTGAATGGCCCGGCGGCCATTGTGACCGTGAGCAGCGTGATAAACGTGAGCTGCCACGGCGAGAGCGACGGCTGTATCAACCTCAACGTGATGGGCGGGCCAAACACCCAAATCATTTGGGACAATGGAATGCAGGGGGCAAATATCTGTGGCCTTGCAGCGGGCGAACACATTGCCACCATCACCGAGGGGAATTGCGAGAACGTCATCAGCATACCCATTACCCAACCAGAGGCATTGCTGGTGAACCCGGAGCAGACCCCGGTCAGTTGTCATGGTGGCAGCGATGGGGAACTTCGGCTGAACATTTTCGGTGGCTCGCCGCCTATCAGCTATGCCTGGAGCAACGGCATCAATGCCCCTGTCAATTCCAACTTGGAGGCAGGCTTCTACGACCTGACCGTTACGGATGTGAACGGTTGCGAAATCTTGCTGGAAGACATAGAAGTTACGCAAGCATTGCCCATTTCATTGGCAAACATCACCCTTGACCAACCAGACTGCTTCGGCGAAAGCAGTGGTAGCCTTGGGGTTGAGCCGGCCGGTGGCACGCTGCCATTCGTTTTTGCGTGGAGCAATGGAGGTTTTGGTTCATCCATCAGCAATATTGCCGCAGGCAGCTACACGGTAAGCCTTACCGATAGCAAAGGCTGTACTTTCAGCCAGTCCATTGCATTGGCGCAGCCACCAGCCCTTGGCATCGTTTCCGATGGCATACAAATGCCGAGTTGTGCGGGCCTTGAAAATGGTTATATCCACACGGAAGTTTCTGGCGGAACGGGGGCTTATTTTTTCCATTGGAACACTGGCGCCACCACCCCTGACCTGAACAATATCGGCAATGGCAGCTACAGTGTGACGGTCACGGACGGCAATGGATGTACTGCCACCAAGCAGTTTGCCCCCATCAACTCCCCGTCCCTGCTTTCGGCGACCATCAACCAGACAACGCCAACCTACTGCATTGGCAGGGATGAAAACTGCCTGGAGGTGGTGGTGACGGGCGGCATGCCCCCGTATGATTTCATTTGGGACAACGATGAGGAAGGGCAATCGCTCTGCTATTTGTCCAGCGGGGGCTACGAGGTGACCGTGACGGACAACAACGGTTGCGAAGCGATTGCAGCCACGGTCATTGATTCCATCCAGGTTATGACCCTGGGCTTTGAGGCTTTTGCGCCGCTTTGCCACGGACAGACAGGCCAGCTGGCCATGACCATCCTTGGAGGCTCAATGCCATACGATGTGCTTTGGAGCAATGGGCAAACTGGCCTGGTGGCCAATGGCCTGGTTGCAGGGAACTACGCCGCCACGGTCACCGACACTACGGGTTGCATCAATATTCTTGAAATCATTACGCTCTCAGAACCTGATACGCTGGTAGCCGAAATAGCCAACCTTGACAGCATTCCTTGTTTTGGAGGGAATGAAGGCGCTATTGATGTCAATGTAACAGGAGGTACTTTGCCCTACGTGTTCAATTGGTCGAACGGGGCACACACAGAGGATTTGAACGGTTTGCGGGCCGACACATATAGCATGATGGTAATTGATGATAATGGCTGTATCGCTAGCATTCAAGATGTGAACCTTGTGGCTCCCGCTCCATTGAACCCACGGCCAGACCTTGAGTTGCCCAATAGCCATTGTCAGACCCTACAAGTGGATGAGCTTTGCATCAGCATGCAGGGTGGGGTAGCGCCCTACCAGTTTTCTTGGGAAAATGGCGAGACCACGCAATGCCTCGACTCCCCGTTGCCCGGCGACTACCATGTGACCATTACCGATGCGGACGGATGCACCGTGGAATTGATGTCGGTGAAGGTGCCAGAAGAATACAACGCCATCACATTGGAGCCTAACATGCCCCAATCCATCGTATGCCAGGGCGATTCCACGGGGCAAGTTGGTTTCATCATACAGGGTGGGGTAGGGCCATATCAGTACAACTGGAGCAATGGCAGCATCGGCCAAACTACTTCCACCACCCTCAACAACAGCGACCTACCAACAGGCAGCTACCAAGTCACCATTACCGATAATACAGGCTGCACCGCCGTTTCGCCTGCTGTGGAAGTTATCAGCTTTGGAGCCGTAGAGCCTACCATTAATAACAGTTTGGTGCGGCATGTTACCTGTAAGTTTGGGGCAGATGGTTTTATCCCTTTGATGGTGAATGGTGGGCAAATCCCTTATGGATATTATTGGGAGAATGCGGCAGGCACACCAATATCAGCTGAACAAAGTCCAGAAAACCTGATGGCTGGTACCTATTTCGTCACTGTGACCGACCAGGTGGGCTGCACTGGAACGGCTACCACCAGCATTGTGGAGCCAGAGACAGCATTGGTCCTGGAGAACGCCATTGTAGTGCCTATCAAATGCTTTGGCGATGCCAATGGCAGCATCTTTGGCCTTCCGACGGGGGGTGATTTGCCCTATACCTTCGAATGGGAATCGGAAGGGCCGGGCGATGGAGCCTTTACCCCCGGAATCGAAAACCTGCCGATGGGGGAATACCACTTGACTGTTAGCGATAAGAATGGTTGCACCCGAACCCAAACCTACCAAATAACTGGGCCGGAAGAACCCATCACGGTCAATGTGATTGACTCGGCTGGGGTGAGTTGTTTCGGCGGCAAGGATGGTTATATTTTCATCAATGTTTTTGGCGGGACGCCCAACTATTCCTACAACTGGAACAACTTCTCTGCCCAAGAAGACCTGACAAACGCCCCTGCTGGCGACTACCTGCTCACCATCTTCGACGCAGTTGGCTGCGACACGATGATTGAATATAAAGTGAGCACCCCGCCGCCTCTCATCGTGGAGACGGTCACTATTCAGCCCCAGACACAATTAAGCCCGGCCAACGGCTCTGCGATGGTCACACCTGATGGCGGCATTCCGCCTTATCATTATTTGTGGACAAATGATGAAACAGGTCCTTCCATCACAGATGTCGAGGCAGGTATGTACGGCGTGACTGTTTGGGACGACAACGGCTGCCAAGTGGTGCAATGGCTGGAAGTTGATTTGGATGTTGCAACGAAAAACCCCTACAAAGACGCAGGTTTCGTGTTGGCCCCAAACCCAACTACTGGCAAGGCCCAGCTAAAATGCCCCGATAACCTTCCCCAGTCTTTTGAATTGCAAATTTTCAATGCCTATGGACAGTTGGTGCTGGTAAAGGAAAGCACGGTTTCAACTGGTGCAGCGGTTCCGATTGACTTGAGCGGCCAGGCTCCGGGATTCTATCATATAAGGTTGAACACAATGGAAGGGGTTGTGTACGAAGGGAAACTTGTGATGGTGGAGTGATTTGTTTCAAAATACCCCTGCGACTCGAACCTTACTCCTTCAAATGCTCTTCCAAATCGTGCAAGGCTGCATCCTCATTGACGGCGCCACCAACATGATTTGTATCCATTTTGATGATTTTACTGGCCAGTAGCCTTGCTTCTCCACCCGGATTTTTCAACCATTTCACAGACCAAATCGGAAGGTAGCCAAAGCCCGACTTTTCAATCGTCCTGACCTGGTCTTGTTCCCAAGGTGGGGAGGTGAAACTTGTGGCTGCAAAATGGCCATCAGGCACGAGTACCATTGGTCGTCCGCCCTCCTGCGCCGGTTTGACGAGTAATGGGAAATGGACGTTTTCCGTTGATACATTGGTGGCAATCCGCTTGGTATCGAGAAATGGCTCCAAAGCCCTGACCACCTCATTGGCAAAGGTGGACGGTGGGTGCTCGATGCCCTGTTTTTTGCCAAGCGCCTCGTTGGATATCATGATTTGCGGCTGGTTGCCGTTTTTCATGGCCTCCGCCAATCGGATGAAATGTGCCAAGAGCCATGTGCCTTCTTCCCATTTCTTGCCCTCTACTTGTTGCAGGTAATCTTCCGGCAACGAGTGTACGATATGAAAGCCATCCACCGGTTTGTTTATCAGCATCCGCAAATGGCCGATACCAGCGGGGGTATTCAGGAAAACCATTTTCTTGGTCATTTCCCCTTTCAGGTTAACGGCCCCGTAAGTGCAAGAAATTAGGATGATGTCAAAGTATTGACCAAACACTTCGTCCACATGGAAAACCCCCATCCCGTTGCGTTCCAACTGCTGTATTTTCTCACTGCCAATCGCATTCTGTTGCTTTAGCTTCAAGAGGTAGTTCGCTATCAGGTCACGCTGTTCGACCGTGAAGGTAATGATGCCAACAGAAGGCAAAACCCGCTGGGGTGTCTGCTTGATTTGGTTGAGCAAACGCAGTATGTGTTGGGCCTCGGTATCGTTGGTGCCCTCTAATTCATGGAAGCGGCCCTCCACATTGTCAGCCTGGTAGCTGGCACGGGGCGGGTGTTGATAGGCAGCCCCTGCCACCAGACCCGCAATGGGAACAGGCGGCTCGTAGCGGTTGGTAATCACAGCCGAAGGAACACCGTTTTCGAGTGCATACTGCAAAAGGCTGGTCTCGTTGCCGTAGCTGTCATTGCTGCCCATGATGACCATTTTTTTGCCCAATGAGGCAATAGAAGTGGCCATTTCAACCGGGAATTTGTTCGCCTCATCGAATACCACATAGTCGAAATAGTTGGGGGTGTTCGGCAACTCGTTCAAGGCAATATGAGGCGTGACAAAAAGGATGGGCAAATAGGCCGTGACCGCATCGAAATTAGGCTCGAAAATGGCAGAAAGTGGCATATTGATAGCAGCCTTATGCCCTGTTTTATCGAAAATCAACTGCCATGCAGCTTTGTTCTTTTTTTTGAGGGACTTCAATTCATTGGCCTGTCTTTCTTGCCAGGCTGCCGTCAATTGATTGAAAATCAGCGGCCTAAACTGCGCCCAGGCTTCGTTGTACTGTGCGATAGTTTTGCCGTCTTCTGGCAAGTGGGGCGATTGCACCTTGGAAAGCAGGCTATTGTAGTACCAGCTTTCAAAAGCTGCCACCCAGTCACCTGGTTTCACTTTTACCAATGCCCGCACTACTTTCTGTCCCAAGGCTCCCAAGCCCAGCCAATTGGTTTGCCAAGCGTGGAACTGCGGAAAATCACGTAGGTTGAGCTGTGTGTTCTCCAATTGTTCGATGATGCTTTCGAGGTATTTCTGACGCTGTGGGATGGTCAGGGTCTTATTCTCAAAACCTTTTTGATAGAGGCCAGCCTCGTTGATTTCCTCGATCAACGTGTTAAGGTCAAATTCAAGGGAAGTTATCTGTTCCTTTACATCGAGGGCAGGGTGGGCGGTCTTGCTGTTCAGTCGCATGACCTCTTCTTGTACCAAGGCATCTGAGCTGTTGTACCAAACTGACAATGCTTCCCTAAATTGCTGGACGTTTTCAGTGGTCTTGGCTATGTTTTCACCCTCTTTGCAGGGCGCAAAACCAAAATCGAAATAGGGGTTCGTTTCATAGTTTTTTACAAAAGCTCGAAATGACTTTCCTACTTCCTCCTGCGCTATCTTGATTTTTTTTCTTTTTGATGAAAAAAACGTTGGCCACTCAAAAGCACTGGAACCTGCCGAGGCAAAGCTGCTGCCCAACAGGGCGGTGTTGTTTTGGATTTTGTCCAAAAGCGACTTGGCAATGCCGTCCAAATTGGTGAAATAGTCCCTAAAATGCCCCTTTAAACGGGCGGCATAGCTGTCCGTTTGGTTGATGTATTCTTTTTGAAGTTCATGGGTCTTGGCGAGGTAAAGCCGGAGGTTGGTCTCCACGAACTGTTTCGCTTTGGCCGCTTCCGAGTTCACGAAAATCTGGTCATTTAGGTTGGACAAAGGATGTGTCAGCGTCTTGACGCCATCGAACAGCGGCTCGCTCCGCACGATGCCCTCCACCAATTGTTGGTGCTCAGCCGGGAAAAAACCAAAATCGGCAGCGTTCAGGTGGCTGGCTAACCGCTCCTTGCCTTCCACCCGGTTGCTCGCCATGAAAAGGCCCACGGTTTCCGCCCAGTCGTTGGCCCCAAAGATTTTGTCCTTCACGGATTGATAGGTTGCCTGCACGGCCTCCTTGGCCCGGAGGTAATTCGTCTTTTTGCCAGCGAAATCCTGTGCATTGAAGGTTACTTCACGGCCACCGCCCGTGGCTGTTGAGCGTAGCAATTCGAGCAGGGGCATCTTGTCGAGCAGGGCATCGTCCAAGAGGAAATTGTACTGGAAGATTCCCGCTTTTGCCAATAGTTGCTGCGCAAAGCCCAAGGACTGGGTGCGCTCTGAAACGACCAAGCATTTTTTGCCATTCGACAGGGCATTGATGAGCAGATTGACCAAGGTCTGTGCCTTGCCAAGGGCATCTTCCCCTTCCACCACCGTGTTTTTTTGCCTGGCAATCAATTCCAGCGCTGTCGTCTGTTCTGGGTCGTCGGGCTGGTAAGCGAACATGGACTGCTCCACTTCCGTGTCGGTGGAGGCAACAAAAATATCCTCTGGACGAGCATTGCTCGGCGACCAGCGGGTGTTCTGAGGCGGGTACATGCCAAGCACGCCCGACCAGTGCAGCGCACCGTTTTGGGTGAAATCGCCGATTTCGTCTATGCCTGGGCACGGTATGACTTCGTGAGGTTGGCCATGCGCCTCAAAATTCAATCGGGCGGCCAAATCATTGCAAAAAGCGGTCAGTTGTTCAAGGGAAATCTTTTTTGAAAAAGCCAGTTCCTCTGCTTTTTGCTTCAAATCAAAACCATATTTTTCTTGTAAGTGCTCCAATAACCGATAGTTCGGTTGGATGTTCTTCTGTTCGGATTGCTTGAGTACCCAGGCGTCAACCCGGGTTTGCGCAGGTTCCAGTTCCAATTGCCAGATGAAGGCAGGTGCCACCACCAAATCGCTGTTGAATGTATCAATGAAAAGCGGGAACCCAAAGGAAAATGTCTTTGCTCCGTGGATTTTTTGGAAATTCCTTGCCTCAAAATAAAGATGCCTGGTTTTATCGGCAGTGATGCCGTCCATCTCCACCTGCCTGGCCAGCTTGCCAGAAAGCAGGTCATCCAAAAATGCATCCGCAATGCCCGGTAGTCCCTCCTCTAACATGCAGATGTCCACCCTGTCCAAATAGAACGGGAGAGAGTTATGGTAAATAGAATAAATGGAAGGCGATTGATGACTCCTCATAGCTAACGATGTTTGTTATCCTGTGGCAGCGTTGATAAAAGTGTGCCTGATTTTATAACTACCTAAGAATGAGCACGTAAGAACCGCATTTTTTTGATAAAACAAAAATTAGATAAGCGTAAATACCTTAAAACCAGTAAAACCTTTTCAGCTTAACCCTGTTCTATGGCCTAAAAAACGATGATGAAAAAACTGTTATCCTTCCTTACTTCAGTCCTGGCGCTCGTTTCTTGTACCAGTCAAAGCGCAAGACAAAGGCCAGCAAATGTCACAACTTCTTCAAATTCAGCCTTTTACAATTTCAGCATGCCGGAATTGGAGTCTGGCAATTCCATTGATTTTTCGCAGTACAAAGGCAAGAAATTGGTGCTGTTGAATGTGGCCTCCAAATGTGGTTATACTCCTCAATATGCCGATTGGGAGGCGTTCTATAAAAAGCATGGAGACCAAGTGATGGTGCTTGGCTTTCCGGCCAATAATTTCATGGGCCAGGAACCCGGCTCGAACGAGGATATTGCCAGTTTCTGTTCCAAAAACTATGGTGTAACCTTCCCGATGTTCCAGAAAATCAGCGTGAAGGGCTATGACATGCACCCGCTCTATCAATGGCTTTCACAAAAGGACAAGAACGGTTGGAACGACCAAGCCCCAAGCTGGAATTTCTGCAAATATGTGGTGAATGAAAAAGGAGAGTTGGTGAGCTTTTTCCCATCGGGCACAAAGCCGGATGACCCTGAGTTCAAGAAGGCGGTTGGGCTGTAAAGATTGTCTAACCGATGGCTTGGAAATGGTTGAGTTTAAAATTTTGCCAAGCAAAATTTTAAACTCAACCTAAAAATACAAATCGGCGGATGTTGGTGGAGCCAACATCCGCCGATTTGTATTTTTAAGTGGTAGCAAGTTGTTTTTTTTGCTGATACAAAAATCAACTTGCTACCTATTTCAGGAGTCCTGCTCTTGGTGACTTAAGCAGCTCCAAATAAGCTCAATCAAAGGTGAATCACCTCTCCATACGCTGCTGCTGCGGCCTCCATGACGGCTTCGCTCATAGTCGGGTGGGGGTGAACGGTCTTGATGATTTCGTGGCCCGTAGTCTCCAATTTGCGAGCAGCAACAACCTCGGCAATCATCTCCGTGACGTTCATGCCAATCATGTGGGCACCAAGGAACTCCCCGTATTTGGCATCGAAAATGACCTTTACGAAGCCATTGGGCGCGCCACTTGCCTTGGCCTTTCCAGAGGCGGTGAACGGGAATTTGCCAACTTTGACTTCAAAGCCAGCTTCCTTGGCTGCCTGCTCCGTATAGCCGACTGATGCAATTTCAGGGGAACAATAGGTACAGGATGGGATATTGTTGTAATCCAGCGGCTGTGGATGGTGGCCTGCAATGGCTTCCACGCAGATGATACCCTCAGCGCTGGCAACGTGCGCCAATGCTGGCCCTGGCACGATGTCGCCAATAGCATAGATGCCAGGCACATTTGTTCTGTAGAATTCGTCCACCTTCACCAAGCCCCGGTCAGTGGCTATGCCGAGCGCCTCCAGGCCAATGTTTTCGGTGTTGGGTGCAACCCCTGCGGCAGATAGCACCACGTCGCACTCAATGATGTTTTCAGTACCCGTTTTGCGGTCTTTTGTTTTTACCTTTAAGGTCTTGCCGCTTGTGTCAACTGACTCGACCGAGGTGTTTGCCAGAACGTTGATGCCTTCTTTTTTGAAAATCTTGCCCAACTCCTTCGAGATTTCGGCATCTTCCCTGGGCACCAAACCTTGCTCAAGGAACTCGACCACCGTGACCTCTGTGCCGATGGCATTGTAGAAATAGGCGAACTCTACTCCAATTGCGCCAGCACCGACCACCACCAACCGCTTTGGCTGTTTTTCCAGCGACATAGCTTTGCGGTAGTCAATAATCTTGGTGCCATCAATGGGCAGATTAGGCAATGCCTTGGCCCTTGCACCAGTGGCAAGGATGATATGGTTGGCGGAGTACTCGCTTTTCTTGCCATCGGCAGCAGTGACTTCCACCATTTTGCCCCGCAACAGTTTGGCATTGCCATCAATCACCGTGATTTTGTTTTTGCGGAATAGGAACTGGATGCCCTTGCTCATGCCTTCGGCAACGCCACGGCTCCGCTTCACGATATTGTCGAAGTCCGGCTTGGCCTTGTCAACGGTGATGCCGTAATCGGCGGCATGTTTGATGTATTCGAAAACCTGTGCGCTCTTCAAAAGGGCTTTGGTCGGTATGCAACCCCAGTTCAGGCAGATGCCGCCCAAAGACTCCCGCTCTACAACGGCTACGTTCATGCCCAATTGGGCAGCACGGATGGCAGCCACGTATCCGCCGGGGCCAGAGCCAATTACGATAAGGTCAAAATTCATTGATGATTTATTTTTGATGATTTGATAGGACCTTCAAACAGGCCAAAACTGGGCAGGTTCAAACTCTCCCCAAAAGCGGCGCAAAGATAGCCGCCTTGCGGGAAATGTATTTCGCTTTGGAAGGCTTACTTGATGAGGGACAAAAAAAAAGTCCTGCCACAACGTTATGTAGCAGGAGCCAATCTAACTTACTGATACTATAGACAAAAGGATTTAAAAACTTCGCATAAAGGTATGAACGCATATCAAAACTTGCAATGCTTAAACCGCTAACGGTCATACCTATTTACGGAACGGTAGCCATTCTTGAGGCAACGTACAGTTTTGACCGTTCACAGACTCTCCCCTCTGTTACGGCACCCAAACCAATAATGTTTCACGGAAGTAAAAACCGAGATGTAGTATTTCTCATAGAAAAGGAAAACGAAGATAGGCTACCGACCGCTTTTAACCGAAAATTAGCCGAAGAATTTATCAACGCCCCGTTGTTGGCAATTTATTAAAGAGAATAAAAATGTGATTGATTATCAGCATTTTACGTTGCATCCCATCTACTCATTCAATAGTTTTTTAATGGAAAATGTGCTGATACTCAACAAAAGGGTATGTGGAAAACTATGTGGAAAAAAATTGTAACAGAAGGTGGAATTCCCCTAAAATTTTGGGCAAAGAATCAAATCGTCTTCGTACTCACCCAGGTAAGCCACCGACATTTCAAAGGTTCCCCGGTTGAAACCGGCAGTCCTTCCCAGAAAAATGTCGTAGCTCGTTCCTATTAGCACATTATTGATTTCAATACCAACGAGTGCGACCACCGCATCCAATCGGAAGTTAGCGTCAGAATCACGAACAGGACGAACGTAGGAGCCTAAGTGTAGTGAGATGGTCCTGTAATCGCTCAATCCAATGCGGAAATTGCCGCCCGCATCCAGTTTCATATGGTTGTCCTGTTTTTCGAAAATAGCCCTTGGCAGGAAGTTGATTTTGTCGGCGACAGGCAGTTGGGCACTAAGCTGTGCCGAATACCTTGGGGCCAACCTACTGTTGGGAACCGTGCTGTTCTTGTCATCACGGTGGTAAAAACTGACCACCGGCTTATGGAAATGATGGATAGCCCCGCCAGCGAATACCCTGATTTTGGAAGATTTAGGAGAAAATACATAATTCAGGCCCACCGAATAGTCGCCAAAAGAAAAATTGTTCTCAGGCAGTCGCTCTCCGGTCGGGTCGGAGTAACCTGTGGTACCATTGAATTGGTCTTCGAAAGTCACATTGCCAAAATTGACGTTGCGTTGAACCACGCCTGCTTGAAATCCCAACGAGAGGAACTGGGTGTTGTTGATGTCCAAAGCCTTGTGGTAGGCCGCTGACACGGCCATTTTTGTCGAACTGAAATTGATGGCACCTGCCCGGTCCTGCATGAACATGACGCCGACGGCGGCGTGGTCTTGGTACCTTGCCCGTTCGTGGCCCATCCGCCAGCGAAGGTCGAGTGCGCTGGAAAAGGTCTGGTAAGGGTCTTCCAATGCCTTGCGCCATTGGTCACGGTAGATGCTCGACACCCGGAACTTCCCTTCAAATGCGCCAGTCAGTGCTGGATTGGCGGTAAGCGGGGCCGAATAGAATTGGCTGAACAATTGGTCTTGGGCTTTGGCCTCTATCATGGACAACAAAAAAAGGCCAGCGAAAAGGTATTTGAACATGGACATCAAATCAGAGGTTTGGAATGAATTGGCGGCAAATGTAAGCCGTTTTTCATAGAGTAACCGAACGGCAATAACAGGAGCGATATTTTCACATTTGGCTTTTTTTGGTTTGTTTTCATTGAAAATTGCCAGATTTGCCTTCCAAATCCAATCCTCCAACGACTATGGACTTCGCCTTATGCCACCTTAGTGTAGTGCCACTCCGCAGCAGCCCCTCCGACAAAAGCGAGCAGGTTAGCCAACTACTGTTCGGTGAAATCGTGGAACTGCTCGAATGGAAAGGCAAGACTTGGATGAAAGTCCGCTGCACTTGGGACAACTGCATCGCTTGGGTGCAGGCCCGGCAGGTAAAGCCATTGACCAGTTCGGAGTACAGGCTTTTCCATGAAAAATATGCCTACTGCCTCGACCTCTTCCAGCCACTGATGTCCAACGATTTTGCCATGCCCATCTCCATTGGCTCCCGGCTGCCCGACTTCGACGGCATGAAATTCCGATTCGACGGAAAGACATATAATTATACAGGACAGGCTGTTTTCCCCGAAAACATTGAAGCTACTCCAGAACGGGTCATCAAAATAGCCAAGCGTTACCTCTTGGCCCCTTACCAATGGGGTGGGCGATCTCCTTTCGGAATTGATGCAGCGGGGTTCACCCAAATGGTTTTCAAATTGGTGGGCATAGCCCTGCACCGAACCCCGGACACACAAGTTCATCAAGGCGAACTGGTGGACTTTATCGAGCAGTCCATGCCTGGTGACCTTGCATATTTCGAGAACTCGGCAGGGGCCATTACCCACACGGGTATCCTGCTGCCAGATGGCAAAATCATTCACGTTGCCGAGCAGGTGCGCATTGACCGCATTGACCATTTCGGTATTTTCGATGAAGAAACCTCCCGCTATACTTACCGACTGAGGGTCGCCAAACGGGTGCTCAAGCAAAAGCCCATTCCCATTTCGGAGCAAAAAGAATCAAAGAAGGAATTGCCGCAGGCAGCACTTTTTTGAATTTGAAAATTGAGAAATTGGAAATTAAAGCAGCCGCTCAATTTCCAATTTCCCAATTCCCAATTCCCAATTCCTAATCCCCATCACGGGTTCGCCATTACTCCCAACTTGCGCTGTGTTTTCCAGTAGCCCCTTGTAAAATCAGGGAACCTCACAGGCACGCTGCCCAATTGCACGGACAGCTCAGAAACAGGCGTGACGACCGTCCAGGCTGCAGCATCGTAAACGTCCATGTCCAAAGCCTCGCCCCGGTTCAAGCAGTCAATCAGGCGCCAGAGCATGACGAAATCCATACCACCGTGGCCGCCGTTTTTTTCAGCCAACGGCTCCAGTTTTTTCCAGAGCGGGTGAGCAAAACGCTCTTGGTATTCTTTGTATTCTTCGGGTTTCAAAAAGCCGTGGCCCTTTCCACTCACCGACATCTGGCTAGGGTAGCCTTTGTGGAACGCCTTGGTGCCTGCCAATGAATTGATTCGGCTATACGGGCGGCCAGTGGTCACATCGTGTTGCAGCAGGATGGTTCGGCCCAGTGCCGTTTTGATGAGGGTATTGTTCATGTCACCATGCTTGAAACCCTTTCGGTTGTAAAACTCGTTGTCGGTTTCCACGGTCGTGGCATATGCATCGAGGCCAGCTTGGATACTGCTCATACTCACAAGGTAGTCGAATCGGTCGCCCCGGTCAATGTCCATGTACTGCGCCACTGGGCCAAGGCCGTGCGTGGGGTAGAGGTTGCCGTCACGAGACTCGTTGTGGCGGATGCGCCACATATTATAGTAATAGGTCTTGGAAAACAACAACTCCCGCAAGTCGTGGATATAGGCGCACTCAGCATAGGTGAGGTTGCCGAAAACGCCGTTTTGGGCCATATTGAGCAACCAAAGCTCCTCGTCGCCATAGCAGACATTTTCAAGAATCATGCAGTTCCGCTGTGTCTGCTCGGCGGTGTTGACCAATTGCCAGCACTCGTCAATCGTAAGCGCACAGGGCACTTCAATGGCCACATGCTTGCCTTGTTGCATTGCAAAAACGGCCATAGGCACGTGGTCTTCCCAAGGCGTGGCAATGGTGACAAGGTCAACGTCATCCCGTTTGCAAAGCTCTTTCCAAGCATCCAATTTACCGCTGTAAACGGCTGGTTTCTGGCCACCGTTTTCCTTCAGCAGTTGCATGCTCTTCTGTGCGATTTCGTCCCGAACGTCGCAGATGGCGGTGATTTTGCATTTGTCGGTACCCACGGCGTTGAGCAGCCTGACATGCTCCTCACCCCTGTTTCCAAGGCCGATGACGGCAGCCCTTACTTGTTTGATGGGCGGAACCTTCAGACCGAATATGGGCTTGCCAAAATTGGGCATCGGTTGCGAAGCGGCATCGGCAAGTTCAAGGGCATCTGCCTTGGCATAGTTGCGGGTGGTGGGTAGGCCGACCAAAGTCGCCAGGGCGGCAGCGTTTTTGAGGAAATTGCGTCGTTGATTGTTGTTTGACATGGTTGTTGTTTTTGGTCGGGCAATTCATCGTTTGGCACCTGTTGCCGTTTGTGGATGAGTTTCCCAACTGCTTACTTCGCAAATGTAGCAATCCAAATATTTTCCACAGTCAGTTTTCATCAAGAAGTGAGGTGTGGCCGTCCGTGTTAACTTTGCGGCATGAACAAACCAATTTTTGAAATCGTCGCAAAAACCCAGTTTGGATTGGAAGAAGTGCTGGCTTCCGAACTGAAGGCGCTTGGTGCCACCGATGTGGAGTTGCTCACCCGTGCCGTCCGCTACCGGGGCGACCATGCATTGCTTTATCGCTCCAACCTTTGTCTGCGCACCGCCTTGAAGGTCTTGGTTCCATTCCAATCGTTTTATGCCCACCATGAGGTGCAACTGTACAAGCGAGTCAGGGATATTGATTGGTCACGGTTCATGACGCCAAGACAAACCCTTGCCATAGATGCCACCTCGCACAGCGATATTTTCACCCATTCGCAATATGTGGCATTGAAGACAAAGGACGCCATTGTTGACCAGTTTCGTGACCGCTTCGGGGTTAGGCCCTCGGTGGATGTGGAAAACCCTGACATGCGCCTCAACGTCCATATCCATGACAAATACGTGACCCTTTCCCTTGACAGCAGCGGCAATACCCTCGACCGCCGCAGCTACCGGCTTGCCCGGACCGAAGCACCTATGAATGAGGTGCTTGCAGCCGGCATCGTCATGCTCTCTGGCTGGAATGGCCAAGACACGCTGATTGACCCTATGTGCGGCTCAGGTACCATTGGCATTGAGGCAGCCATGTTGGCAGCGAACATTGCACCAGGCAAGCGCAGGGAGTTTGGTTTTGAAAAATGGCCGGATTTTGATATTGAGCTTTGGCAGAAAATCAAGGAGGAGGCCCAGCAGGCCGAGCACCGCTTTGAGGGCAAAATCCTCTGTAGCGACCTCGACCCAAAGGCCGTGGAAATTGCGGAGCAAAATGCCAAACGTGCTGGCGTGGCCCGTCAGATTCGGTTCCAGCAAGGCGATTTTTTCGAATCAGCTGCCACTACTGAGTCCGGAACTTTGATTTTGAACCCCCCCTATGGTGAGCGACTCCAGCCAGATGACGATATCGTTCCCTATTACAAGGAAATAGGCAATCAACTTAAACGGCATTATTCTGGGCATCAGGCATGGGTTATCAGCGCAAATAGGGAAGCTTTGAAGCACCTGGGCTTGAAGCCATCCAAGAAGGTAAAGCTATACAACGGCTCGCTCGAATGTAGGCTGCAGCAATACGAGTTGTTCGAGGGTAAAAAAGCTGAAGTTTAGGTGGGCGTCTCGGTTGGGAATTGAGAATTTCGGGTTTCTGGCATTCATCATCTATTCTCAGCTTAACAAATGCTGCAAGTACCAAATATTTTAAAACTATTCTAAATAAGCACCGTTGTCAACTCGGCCACCCTCGTTTTTGGTGAAAAACATTTAATGAAATACATTTGCGCCGCCTTATAAAAGGGTCTTGATGTTGTTAAGCCCGGGGCAAACAAAAAATACACAGTTACAGATGAGCAACTGGTTTATCGGATTCTTCACTTCTTCCATTGGCAGGAAACTTTTGATGGCCTTGTCTGGGCTGTTCCTCATACTCTTCCTTGCCGTTCACCTCGCTGGCAACTTGCAGTTGCTGCAAAACGACGGAGGTGTGGCCTTCAACAAATACTCCGCCTTCATGGGGCACAACCCCTTTATCCAGTTGGTTTCCAAGGGGAATTTTGCCTTCATCATCCTCCACGCCGTGGTGGGCCTGATGCTCTGGGTCAAGAACAAAACCGCCCGTGGCGCACAAGGCTACGCCGTGGTGAAGACCCGTGCCACACAGACCAACCCGACCTTTGCCAAGTTCATGTGGCTCTACGGCATCATCATGCTGGTGTTCATCATCATCCACTTGGTGCAGTTTTGGGCCGTCATGAAGTTCGGCGAGGTAGGCACTGCCGTGCAACTCGTGGACATCGAAGGCGAGCAGGTGCGTGACCTTTACTCGCTAGTAGGAGCCGCCTTCACCAACCTGGGCTTTGTGGTCTTCTATGTGATGAGCATGGTCGTCATTGCCTTCCACCTCTGGCACGGTTTCCAGTCCGCCTTCCAGACCCTCGGCTGGAACCACCCGAAGTACACCCCCCTTATCCAATTCCTTGGCAAGGCATATTCCGTGCTGGTGCCACTCGGATTTGCGGTAATTCCAATCGTGTTCTATTTACTTCATTCGTAAAAGTCATTGGCCAACAGCCAATAACTAACTACCCCAATTCATCATTCATCATTTATCATTCATCATTTCCAGATATATGGAACTCAACGGTAAAGTACCTCCCGGCGACCTCGCCGAAAAATGGACGAAATACAAGAGCAGCATGCCGCTCGTTTCGCCCGACAACAAGCGCCGCCTCGATGTGATAGTGGTGGGTTCTGGCTTGGCCGGGGCCTCTGCGGCAGCGTCTTTGGGCGAGTTGGGCTACAACGTGAAATGCTTCACCTTCCACGATAGCCCTCGCCGTGCGCACTCAATTGCTGCGCAAGGTGGCATCAACGCCGCCAAGAACTACAAAAACGACGGCGACAGCGTCTATCGCCTGTTCTATGACACCATCAAAGGTGGCGACTACCGGGCACGGGAAGGCAACGTTCACCGCCTCGCTGAGGTCAGTGTGGACATCATTGACCAATGCGTGGCCCAAGGTGTGCCCTTCGCCCGTGAATACGGCGGCACCCTCGACAACCGCTCCTTTGGTGGCACGCAGGTGCAACGCACCTTCTATGCCCGTGGCCAAACGGGTCAGCAGCTCCTCATCGGGGCCTACCAAGCCCTCAGCCGCCAGATTTCCCTCGGCAAAGTGACGATGTACAACCGCCATGAAATGCTCGACGTAGTCATCATTGAAGGCAAGGCAAGGGGCATCATTACCCGCAACTTGGTGACTGGCAAAATAGAGCGCCACGCTGCACATGCCGTGGTGTTGGGCACAGGCGGCTACGGCAACGTGTTCTACCTCTCCACCAACGCCATGATGTGCAACGTGACCGCCGCTTGGCGTGCCGTGCGCCGGGGTGCCTTGATGGCGAACCCCTGCTATACGCAAATCCACCCGACCTGCATCCCGCAATATGGCGATTACCAGAGCAAGCTCACGCTGATGTCCGAGAGCTTGCGCAACGATGGCCGGGTTTGGGTGCCCAAGCAAAAAGCGGACGCAGAAGCCATTCGCCAAGGCAAGAAGCGGGGCGCCGACATCCCCGAAGCCGACCGTGACTATTACTTGGAGCGCCGCTATCCTGCCTACGGCAATTTGGTGCCAAGGGACGTGGCAAGCCGAGCCGCCAAAATGGTTTGTGACGAAGGGCTTGGCATTGTACCAACAGGCTTGGGTGTTTACCTCGATTTTGCTGCCGCAATTGAGCGCTACGGCAAGTCGAAGGCGCACTCCTCCAACATGGAAAACCCAAGTGCCCAGCAGATTTGGGATTTGGGCAAGGCCATTGTAGAAGAGAAATACGGCAACCTCTTCGAGATGTACGAGAAAATCACCGGGGAAGACCCCTACCGCAACCCGATGAAGATTTACCCCGCTGTCCACTACACGATGGGCGGCCTTTGGGTGGACTATAATTTGGAGACGAACATCCCCGGCCTGTTTGCCGCAGGCGAATGTAATTTCAGCGACCACGGCGCCAACCGCCTCGGTGCCTCCGCATTGATGCAGGGCTTGGCGGATGGTTATTTCGTGCTGCCTTATACGATTGGTACGTTCCTTTCCAAGGAAATCAGGACGCCTAAGTTCAATACCGACCTGCCGGAGTTTGCGGAAGCAGAAAAAGCAGTGCGTGACCGCCTGCACGGTTTTATGACCACCAATGGCAAGCAGTCTGCCGAGAGCTTCCATCGCCGTTTGGGCAAAATCATGTGGGAATATTGCGGCATGGCCCGCAACGCCGAAGGTCTGGCCAAGGCCCGTCGCCTGATTCAGGAATTGAAGGCCGAGTTCTATGCCGACCTCTACGTGCCGGGCAGTGCCGATGAGTTCAACCCAGAATTGGAGAAGGCAGCCCGTGTGGCCGACTTCCTCGAACTGGGCGAACTGATGTGCATTGATGCCCTCAAGCGCAGTGAAAGCTGTGGCGGACACTTCCGGGAAGAATTCCAGACCGAAGAAGGCGAGGCCATGCGGGACGATGAGCATTTCATGTTCGTGGCCGCTTGGGGCTGGCAGGACACCTCACAGGAGCCTGAACTGCACAAGGAGCCATTGATTTATGAAAATATCAAGGTAGCTGCTAGGAGCTATAAGTAGTGGTTGATGAGATTGGTAAGGGTTGATAACCAAGCCCTTATCAACTTCTCTTCCAAGAATTGACTATATTTGTGAAATGACACCAGAAGAGTTTCCATACATCACTGAAATCAAGGTGAACGACTGTTACGCCTATAAGGATTTCGTCATTCCCATTGGGAAGGGTGATGATGGCAAGCCGTTTCGTCATTTGATTTTGACGGGGAAGAATGGGTCGGGAAAGACGACGATATTGAAAAGTATTGCAATTGCATATTTCTTTGCATCTAATCGTTCATACGTAGAAAAATTCAATCCTTTTTTCAATATTGTAACTGATAAAATTCTTAATGAACGAGAACTATCGTTTAATTTTAGTTCTGTAAATGAGGTAGAAATAGCTTTAAAAAAAATCTTAATTAACGACTGGAAGAAATCAAAGTCAGAATCAACGCTGTCGACAAGAGAGTCAAACCATATTTTTGTTCATTATCTATCATTTAGGAAATTATTATTGAAAAATGTATCCACAATAGAACGAGAGGATGACGTCCAAAAGCACCTTAAACAATCACAAATTAATGACATAATCAATCAATATCTGGTCAATAAAAAAGTTTTTCAAGCCTTCGATTTAATTGACAGGAGAAAAAGTGAAGCTGATAAAGCTGATAAATTCTTTTCACAGTTTGAAAAAATATTAAAACAGTTATTTGACGATTCCAACCTTGAGCTGCTTTTTTATCGAGAGAAATTTGTTTTTTCACTTAAATTGGGAGATGGTAGAGAAGTTTCATTCAATCAACTTGCTGATGGTTATTCTGCATTAATTAGTATAATAATCGATTTGCTTGTGAGAGTGGACATTATGAGAAGAATAGTAGGTGATTATAACTTTGAACCTTGTGGATTTGTTCTAATAGATGAACCAGAGGCACACCTGCACATCGAACTCCAATACCAAGTCCTTCCCCTTCTCACCACTCTCTTCCCAAACATTCAATTTATTGTCGCCACCCATTCCCCTGCCGTCATTTCGAGCATCCCCAATGCGGTGGTATATGATTTGACCAAGCAGGAAATCGCCAAGGATTGGGTAGTTGGCAGCAGCTATTCGGAGTTGATGGTGAAACATTTTGGGCTGGACAATGAGTATTCCAATATTGCGGATAAAATCATAGCTGATATACAGCAATTGGTGGACGACAAGAACATGAAGGGGAAAGAAAAACTGGCGGCCTTGAAGCAGCTATTGGACGAAAATGGGAAATACTTAGCGCCTTCCACCATGCTGGAGGTGGAGACGAATATCCTAAGAATACAAGAGGCTGCCTGACGATGATAAATATCCAAAGAACATCGGAGTCGCCGAAATCCCTGCAATCAAAAGAGATTCAGGACTATTTGGATGGACTTGCAAACTACCGGGCAAATCCGGTCGGGGAAAAACCTCAGCCTTCCGTGGCCTATCGAACAAGCGATGTACTGGAGGCATTTGACCAATGTTTTTTCAGCAAATGCTATTTGACAGAGAAGAAGTTCGCCAATTCCTATGCAATGGATATTGAGCATTTCGTACCAAAAACGGAAAGGCCCGACCTTCGGTATGCTTGGACGAATTTGTATCCAGCCGATGGGGATGCCAATGGCATGAAGCCAAGGAAAACACCTGAAGGTGGCTACCTTGACCCATGCAAAGAGGAAGAAGATGTTGAAACGGAAATCATCTATGCCTTAGTGGAAGATGGGCGTGAGCCTAGGTTTGAGGCAAGGGAAAGAACATCGCAAAAAGCTGTCAATACAGCAAATTTGTTGCACCATTTGCATAATGGAAGTGATGACAATACTTCAAAGCGAACGGAAACCTTGCGGTATGAGATAAAAAAGAAGTACGACAAGTTAGCTGAAACTATTATTCGCTGGCTTGGCGCACTTAGACAGAACGATGCAGTGGAAGAACTTGAAGCGAGAGAGGAACTGAGGTTGATGCTTTCTAGAAAGGCCGCCTTCACAATGCTTCTTCGCTCAACCCCAGCAGTAAGAAAGCATATCCCGACTGACCTACTTGATTGATAACTAACGCTTTATAAAACAAATAGAATGAAGCTTAACCTAAAAATCTGGCGGCAACAAAACGCAAAAGCGTCTGGCCGTTTTGAATCATACCAAGTTGACGCCAACGAGCACATGTCCTTTTTGGAAATGCTCGACGTACTGAACGAGGGCCTCGTTTCCTCGCAAAAAGAACCTGTGGCTTTCGAGCACGACTGCCGGGAGGGCATCTGCGGCACTTGTAGCCTGGTCATCAATGGCCAACCGCACGGCCCGCAAAGTGGCACGACCACCTGCCAACTGCACATGCGCCACTTCCATGATGGGGAGACCATCGTGATTGAGCCGTACCGGGCCAAGGCCTTCCCCGTGCTCAAGGATTTGGTCGTTGACCGTGCTGCGTTTGACCGCATCATCCAAGCTGGTGGTTTCGTGAGCGTGGACACGGGCGCTGCACCCGATGGCAACGACATCCTGATTGGCAAGGAAGTGGCCGCCAAGTCCTTCGACGCTGCGGCCTGCATCGGTTGCGGAGCCTGCGTGGCTGCCTGCCCAAATGCTTCGGCGATGCTGTTCGTGAGTGCGAAAGTGTCGCACCTCGCCCTATTGCCGCAAGGCAAACCAGAAGCTGCCCGCCGTGCCATGAACATGGTACACCAGATGGACGAGGAAGGCTTCGGCATGTGCTCCAACGTGACGGCCTGCGAAGCGGAATGCCCAAAAGGTATTTCTGTGGAGAATATTGCGAGGCTGAATCGAGAGTTTATCGGGGCGTCGTTTACTTCGGCGAAGTAGGAAGCCTTCGACTAGTCACTTTTGCAGTGCTGAAATTTTGCTCCGCAAAATTTCAGCACTGCAAAAAAAAAATCCCCGATGGGCAGCAGCTTCGCTGCTGCCCATCGGGGATTTTTTTTTTCGGCAATAGAGCTTTTTGCATCAGCAAAAAGCTCTATTGCCGAAATAGAAGAAGTCCCGTCATCTTGCGATTCATAACAACCTAAACGAATCAAAAAATTTCGTCCCATCGTTGTTCAGGCTCTTTTCCTTGTAAGATATGGTCTGTAAGGAAAAAAAGCGGTTGCCAACTAAATATGCCCTGTTCTTTATGACAGCCTTCCCATCCAAATAATCAATCCGCCACTGTTTGCCGGGATATTTGTCCAATTGAATATCTGAGGAATAGGCTACGCTGCCCTTCACCGCATCCGCTGCTGACTCAATGGTAGTCTGGAAAAGCTCTTCCATCAGTCCGACAGAATCGGCAAGGACCATACTCGCTGGATAATCGCAGTAACTGACCATGTAAAAAAGGTTGTCGGCAGTCTTTTCGTCCGTCTGCAAGAAGAACGTGTGATAGACCAAGTGGCCAATCTCTGTTTCAACGGAATCCACTTTTTCAGTAAAGTTGCCGGGCAAAAGGACTCGGAAACGGCCTTCCACACTGACGTGCTCCTGCCATTCGGCCTGGGCAAAAACTAAAGTGGACAGCAAAAAGAAAATGGCACTCATGCAATTGCGTTTGGTACAAAGAGCAAAGTAGGGGACGAAAGGCACAAGGTTGTATGCAAAGTGGAAATGAGAATCCATTCACCATTAAACCAAGGCCTAAACCTACTTAGGTTTCGCATGAAACAGCACCCCGTCTGGAATTGGCTGCTCGCTCACTTTATCCGAAGCCCAAGTGACCTTTAGCTCATCACCGCCTACGCTTTCGATGTAGCGCACCAATATTTCATGAAAGCCCGCTGCTAATGGAACCATGCCCGTTATCTTCTTCATGCCGTGCAGCCCATCGTTGTCCACCAGCATTTCATTGTCAATCAATAGGATGCTACCATCGTCGGAGGCTGTGGAAAAATGATAGACGGCTGTCTCCGGCACCTTGATGAAGCCCCTGAACTCGTAGCCATATCGCTCGCCGTCAGCAGTTTTCACTTCGAGGTTGAAGTTTTTCAAAACGCCTTTTTTCACAGCCTTCATTTGGTCGAAATCAGGGATTTTGCTCCAATTCCCCTCAAAGAAATAATACTGTAGGCCTGGGGCCAAACCGCCGAGATTGGTGCTGGGTTTGGCCGCTTTTTTCCAGAAGGTCTTTTGCATCGTACCACTGATGGGCTTGCCATTGCGGAAAGAACGGGCGGTCAGAATGGTCGTTTCCGTAAGGACGATCGGCGATTTATAAATGGGCGACTGGACCGTAGGTGCAGCGCCGTCCGTGGTATAATGAATGTCAACATTGCCGCCTTCGTCCACGAGCGATACATCCATTTTATCAATGAAAATTTCACGGGGAGCCTTAGCAATGGGTAGCAGGTGAATATCCGGCTTGCCTTTTAGTTGCAACAGGATGACCGAGTTGATTTTATCCGGCATGGCCTGTGGTAGTTCCACTACGATGCCATCTTCCATTCGTTCGACCTTTGGGGCTTTGGCAGTGGGGTAGCCGAGGAAACTGGCACCCATTGGCAAGTTGGCCACGCCATTCAGCATCAATTTGTTGTCACGGGGTGGCTCGAAGACGTGGAGGTAGAGAAGGGTATTGCCATCCTTCTGTTTCATTGTGATGCGGCCCCAATCGAAACTGCCGAGCGGGCTGGCTGAGGTGCTGTAAATGGACTCGCTGTGTTTTTTCATCCAATCACCCATTTCCCGCAGCCTTAGAACGCTTTCATCAGGAAAAAGACCCTCAGAGGTCGGGCCGACGTTGAGTAAGAAATTGCCTCCTTTGCTGGCTATGTCAGCGAGGTTGTGCAGCAGTTCCTTGGTGGATTTAAAGTTCTTGTCAGCCTTGTTGTAGCCCCAGTTTGCATTCATGGTCATGCAGCTTTCCCAGTCAACTCCCGGCAATCCTGTGGCCGGTATTTCCTGTTCCGGTGTACCAAAATCCCCGGCGAACTGTCCGGCAGCGGTAAAGCCTGCCATCCCATCCCGGTGCGCCCCGACCCGATTATTGATGAGGATGTCGGGTTTTAGGTTCCGCACATAGTTGTAGAGGTCTTTCCCACGCTCGCTGTTCCAGGTGGCCTCCCATTCGCCATCGAACCAGAGCACATGGGGGGCATCGCCATAGTTGGTGAGCAGTTCCTTCAATTGTTTTTTCATATAATCCACATACCTGTCCATGTCGGCTCCCTTGGTCGGTCGGTCTTTCTCCCAAGTACGGCGGGGCAGATAGTCGGGGTGATGCCAGTCCATGATAGAGTGGTAAAAGCAGAGCCGGATGCCTTCTTTTTTGCATTCCTCGGCAAGTTCTTTCAGTACATCCCGTTTGAAGGGCGTTTCCATAATATCAAAATCGCTGGCCTTGCTGTCATAAATAGCGAAGCCGTCGTGGTGCTTGGTCGTGATGACGATGTATTTCATCCCAGCATCCTTGGCCATTCGCACCCAATCCTTTGCGTTGAACTTGGTGGGGTTGAACTGCCCCCGGAACTGGTCATAGGTATCGAGCGGGATTTCGGCGGAAGAACGAATCCATTCGCCGTAGGTGTCCTTATCGCCCCATTTTCCAGCGGGCACGGCATAAAGGCCCCAATGGATGAACATGCCGAATCGGGCGTCCCGCCACCATTCCATGCGTTTGTTCCGGTCGGCCTCCGATTCGTTCAGGTAGTCCTTCTGGCGTCCGGTTCGTTTTCCAGGATTGCAGCTTTCTGTCGTGATGAATATCAGGGCAATTGAAAGCAGCAGGGTGGTGAGGTTCAATTTCATGCTAAAGGTATTGTTTGTGAAATAATGGGGTAAATGTCGAAATATTACTACAATAGGAGGAAGGAAAAATCGGGTCAGTTTTTTCGATAAGTAAATGTTGAGGGTATTTGATTGGCTTCCTTTTTTTAACCGATTTTCCGAAAATCTTTCACCAACTTTGCAGAAAACAACCACGGCAATGAAATTCTTTTCCCAGCTATTTTACCTATTGTCCTTGACGCTCTTTATGTCCTGTGGCACGGAACCAACACCGAGCAGTAACGATCAGCCCCAGCCACCAGCCGCTGATACCGCTGTTGTTGAAGCCCCGACCCCAGTAGAGCCGAGCAGGCCGACCTGCAAACTGGTAGGCAGTGTGCTTGAGAACAATATGTTCTGGGCGGGCAGCGACGACCGATTCGTGGTCATATCGGCAGAGGAGGAAACCAAGGACAAAGACCTTGGAGAAAGCCACCGCATTCTTACCGTTTACGATGGGCAATGCAAGCAACTTTTCAGGGAGGTGTTGCCCGTCAATTTCAGCGCCGACTATCCTTACTACCTCACCGACATCACTTATAACAAGGTGAGCAAACAGGTGGGCATCCGGGGCTGGTACAATTTCTACCTGCTCGACCTGGCCAACCTGAAATTGTCGGCGCCACTCACGCCCAAGTACCTCAACGAGCGTTATGCGGAAGATGCACAAAGCGGTTCCATCAAAAGGCTGGAGCTTTGGGAGAACTATATCGTGGGCTATGCAGCCAGCAAAGGGCCTTTTGTGTTCGACATCTCCAACCCCGACAAGCCTACTGCGGTGCTGCCAGCTGCGGAGTTCCCCATCGTGAAAGGAGAGAATTACAGCAGTATGTTTTTGCTGAAATCCACCAACGGAGGGGACACCTACCAGGCACTTGCCCCCGACTTCGATTATGACAAGGAGGAATTTTCGCTGAACGTACTTTTCGACAGCCCCAAGCGGTTCAGTACCGTCATCAACAAATCATTCAGGAACAATCGCTACATCGTTTTGATGGAAAAAGGGGAAGGCGAGCGTGGAACGAACCATGCCGTGGACATGAAAACCCGAAAATCGGTTGACCTGCCAGCAGACATAGCGGCAAAAAAGGACACGGAAATAATTGCATGGTTGAGGAAGCAGTAATGAACGCAAGTTGCGGTTAACCCAACTCAAAACTCTTTTTTGGCGGCCAAGTCGCCGAAAAGACACCGTTTTGAACAAAGGCACTGGTGCTACGCAACTCGGGTCAATTGGGCAATTCCTTTCCCGACAGCATGGCAGTGCTGCATTTTATCCAAAATAGGCCGACGTTGATAGAATTATTTGAAAAGGAGGTAATACAGCTTCTATACTTGCCAGACATTTTCATAACAACTAAAAATATGAAGTTGAAAACTTCCAAAACAGTACTGCAAGCGTTCATTTTCGCTTTTTTATCGGGCAACTTAGTTTTCGTGACTGGCATTTCTGCCCAGGAAATCTGGTCATTGCAACGTTGTATCGAGTATGCCCGTGACAACAGCATTTCACTTAAACAGGCCGAAACCGGTATCCAACTCGCTGCCCTCACCGACAAGGCAAACCACCTTTCCCGGCTGCCAAGCGTAAGTGCAAATTCAAATATTGGCTATCAATTTGGCCGTACGATTGACCCAGTTTCCAACCAATTCAAGAGCCAGACGATTGCATTCAACAGCATGGGCCTGAATGCTGGCGCAACGGTGTACAGTGGTGGGCGCATCAACAATACCATCAAGCAAGGAGAAATAAACCTAAAAGCAGCCGAAAAAGATGCTGCCACCAGTTTCAACAATATTGCACTTAGCGTAGCAACGGCCTACCTCAATGTGCTGCTTTCGGAGGAACAATTGGAGAACGCCAACAGACGAAGAGCACTTTCGCAACAGCAACTGGACCAGACCGACAAGCGCATTGCCGCAGGCACCCTACCTGCCAACGACCGCTTGGATGTGTTAGCACAAATCGCCAACGACGAGCAAGCCATCGTGCAGGCAAGTAATTCCATCGACATTAACTACCTGACGCTCAAGAACTTGATGCAGCTCGACCCTGCCACTAATATCAAGGTGGAGCGACCTTCGTTCACCATTCCTTCGGATGCAAACCCAGATGCCTTCGACTTTTTTGCGGTTTATGCCCAGGCCGTCAATTCCCAGCCTCAAGTAGCCGCCAACGAACTTAGGGTGCAAAGTGCGGAGGTGGGCGTTGATTTGGCAAAGTCGGGATATTTTCCGACGCTCAGCGTTTTTGGAAGCCTTAGTTCCTCCTGGTCGGATGCGGCTAAACAGTTTGAAGTGATAAACTTAGGGACAGAAAGGCAGGGGCAAACCTTTTATGTTGATTTAGGGCAAGGCGAGCAGGAACTGGATGTCGAGTATGATGTGCCCAAAATTCAAGAGAATATTCTTGACTACCCCTATATTGACCAAATCAAGAACAACTTTGGCCAAAGCATTGGTGTTGGCTTGAACATCCCCATCTATTCCAATGGCCAAAACGACATCAATGTTCAAAGGGCACAAGTGAACATCCTCAACGCCAAATTGCAAAGCGACCAAACCAAGCAGCAACTGAAAAACGATGTGCAGCAGGCCATTGCCAGTGCCAAGAACTCAAGGCAGACCTTGGATGCTTCGCAAAAATCCATTGATGCGACGAAGGTGGCCTACGAAAACGCAGAAAAGCGTTTCCAACTTGGCACCATCAACAACTTGCAGTTGCTGACCGCCCGCAACAACTACGACATCGCTCAGACCAACTTGACAGTGGCCAAATACGACTACCTGTTCAGGTTGAAAATACTCGACTTCTACCTCGGCAAAACCATAAAATTGGAGTAACTGCTTAGGAGGGTGCGGGAGGAGAGAGAAAAATGAAATTTTTTCTCTCTCCTCCCACACTTTGGGGTGTTTTTTGGGGAAAAATTGAAAATTTTTCCCCAAAAAACACCCACTGCTAATCAATAACAAATTGGATTGATGAAAATCGGGGCAGTGAAACGCAATAGGCTCCCATTCATCATTCATCATTTTTTATTCAATATTCTTACGATATGGCAACGGCAAAAAAGAAAAGAAATTGGTTGATTTTCGGCGCTATCGGCTTGGTCGCCTTATTGGTGGTGGCAGCCGTCATGAAAAGCAAAAACAGCAAGACAGGCGAGACGGTGGAAACCGAAAAAGCTGCCCTGCGAACCATCAAGGAAACAGTGGAGGCAAGCGGTAAGGTCTTCCCAAAAACGGAGGTGAAAATAAGTTCCGACGTTTCGGGCGAGATTGTGGAACTGTACGTGCAGGAGGGTGACAGCGTTACGGTTGGTCAGGTCTTGGCGAGGGTTGACCCTGAGGCTTACAACTCCCAAGTGGAACGTGCCGCCGCTGGTGTGAACAGCTCAAAATCGGGTTTGGCAAATGCAAAGGCCCAGATTGAGGCCGCAAGGGCCTCAAAAGAACAATTAGAGGCGCAATTGTCAAATGCCCGTGAAATCCACAAGCGCAACGAGAAGTTATTCAAGGAGGGCGTGGTATCCCAACAGGATTTCGATGCGTCCTTGACAACGGTAAAGCAATTGGAATCCAACATCCGGGCGGCGGAAGCCAATATCCGCTCTGCCCAGCAGACGGCCCAGTCCAACGAGTTCCAAATCAAGAGCGCCGAGGCATCCTTGAAAGAAATCAATACCACGCTGAAACGAACGACGATTTATGCCACCATGAGCGGCATCCTTTCCAAGTTGAATGTGGAGAAAGGCGAGCGGGTGGTCGGTACGTCCATGATGGCGGGTACGGAAATCATGCGCATTGCAGACCTAAAACTGATGGAGGTGCAGGTGGAAGTGACCGAGAACGACCTGCCTCGCATTGCCTTGGGCCAGACGGCTGTTATTGAAATTGACGCTTACCTCGACCGCAAGTTCACGGGTAAGGTGGTCGAAATTGCTCACACTGCCAACAATCTCATCAGTTCGGCCACGGGTGCGGTGAACCTCACCACCGACCAGGTGACCAATTTTATCGTAACGATTGACATTGACCAGTCTTCCTACCAAGACCTGATAAAACCTGGCAAACCATATCCTTTCCGTCCAGGTATGTCGGCCTCCGTGGAAATTTTAACGAATACCGTGAAAGACGTGGTAAGCGTGTCCATCCAAGCTGTTGGCACACGGGACAAGGAAGAAGGGAAGGAGGTCGCTAAAAAAGCGGAAAAAGTGAACGAAGAGGAATCCTCTCCTGAATCGGTGGCTGGTTTTGATGACCTGCTCGAAGTGGTATTTGTGACCATGCCTGGCGACACCGTTGCGCAGCGCACCGTGAAAACAGGGATTCAAGACGACGACTATATCCAGATTTTGGAGGGCCTGAAGGAAGGGGAGGAAGTGGTCATCGGCCCTTATGCTGCGGTTTCGAGGAAGCTGGAGTCTGGCTCGAAAATCAACAAGGAAACCAAGGAAGAAAAGGATAAAAAGAAGAAAAAAGAGAAGGAAGACGAGGCGAAAGTAGAGGTGGAGGTTGATTGATTTTTCAGACAATACTAGCATATCGCTGCTCCCCTAAAGGGCGAATCGAAAGTTTTGCAAAGCAAAACTTTCGATTCGCCCTAAAAATAAACTCCTCGGCGGGTGCACCCGCCGAGGAGTTTATTTTTAGGGGCATCAAATCGGTTTTT
>WBZM01000512.1_pt1 | contig 53774 bp, 60 predicted proteins | sample 5204271 | NCBI WGS metagenome assembly WBZM01 (sample SAMN12344346, study PRJNA552823) | activated sludge metagenome | biome: Activated sludge suspended growth; feature: Nitrification reactor; material: Wastewater; isolation source: activated sludge from nitrification reactor of wastewater... | reverse complement strand
CACCGTCACCTCGGCCAAGGGCGAAGGCACGCTCGACCGGATCGCCCGCTCGATCCAGGAAGCGCAAGCCGACAAGGCACCCGCGCAACGCTTCGTCGACCGCTTCGCTGCCGTCTACACGCCCCTGGTGTTCGTGCTGGCGATCCTGGTCGCCGTGGTCCCGGTGGTCGCCGGTCACGGCAGCTTCCGCGACTGGTTCTACCGGGCGTTGGTGCTGCTGGTGCTGGCGTGCCCGTGCGCGCTGGTGATCTCGACGCCGGTCACCGTGGTCTCCGGGCTCGGTGGCGCGGCCCGCTGCGGGATCCTGATCAAGGGCGGTGTGCATCTCGAGAACGCCCGCAAGGTGCGAACTGTTGCGCTCGACAAGACGGGCACCCTCACCCACGGCAAGCCCGGGCTGACCGATCTGATCAACATCGGGGAGCACTCTGATGACGAGGTGATGCGGATCGCGGCGTCGATCGAAGCGATGTCCGAACATCCGGTCGCACATGCGGTCGTGACCGCACACGGGGGAACGCTCGCCACCGTCGAAGGGTTCGAGGCGCTGACCGGTCGAGGCGTGCGCGCGACCATCGACGGTGTCACGTACACCATCGGCAACCACCGCCTCGTCGAGGAGATGGGTGTCTGCGGTCCCGAGCTCGAGCAGACCCTGGAGCGTTTGGAGAACGAGGCGAAGACGGCGATCGTGGTGATGAACGCCGCTCCGTTCGCCGTGCTCGCGGTCGCCGACACCTTGCGTCCGCAGAGCCGCCAGGCCGTCGACGACCTCCGGGCGTTGGGGGTGACCACGATCATGCTCACTGGCGACAACCAGCGAACCGCGACAGCGGTCGCGCGCCAGGCCGGCATCGACGACGCTCGCGGCGATCTGCTCCCGGACGACAAGCTGCGGATCATCACCGAACTCGTCGCGACCGCCGGCGCCGTTGGCATGGTCGGTGACGGCGTCAACGATGCCCCCGCGCTGGCCAAAGCTGATCTCGGTATCGCCATGGGGGCCGCGGGGACCGACACCGCGATCGAGACCGCCGACATCGCGTTGATGGACGACGACCCGCGCAAGATCGCCGAGACGATCCGGATCTCGACGCACACCTCGCACGTGCTGTGGCAGAACATCAGCATCGCCCTCGGCGTCAAAGCCGTCTTCCTCGCGCTCACCATGACCGGCACGGCGTCGCTGTGGGTCGCGGTTCTCGCCGACATGGGCGCCAGCCTCGTCGTGATCGCCAACGGACTCCGACTGCTCCGCCGTCCGTCGCACGGCGCTCCCGCACCCAGCCGCGCTGCGACACCCGAGGATCGCTCCACTACGGTGCCCGGGCGATGACACCGATCGGACGACGAGGCTTCGTCGCACTGCTGGGCGCCGGCCTCACCGGCGCAGCAGGAGTCGTCACCGGCTGCTCCGACAGCGATGGTGTGACGTCGACGCCGTCTGGCGCGGCCGGGTCCGGTGGCACGCTGGCCGGCGTGTCGTTCGCGGTCCGCCGCGACCCTGGTTGAGGCTGCTGCTCGGCGTGGGTCGGGTACCTGCGAACGAACGGCGCCACGGTCGAGGTGACCGATGATCCGGCTCGCCCCGAGTTTCGGCGGTCGGTCGGGATACCCGACGACGCCGCCTCGTGCCACACCGGGATCGTCGACGGCTACGCGATCGAAGGACACGTGCCGGCCGAAGCGATCCGGCGTCTGCTGGCCGATCGACCCGACGCCGCCGGTCTGGCGTTGCCCGGCATGCCATCCGACAGCCCCGGCATGGGCGGCGACCAGGCGAGCTGGTCGAACCAACCCGTGATGCTCGTCGACCGGGACGGTTCGTTCGGCGTCTTCGCGTACTGACAGCTGCACGTACTGACAGCTGCACGAACTGACAACCAGATCGGGCGACCAGTCGCGCTCCGTCATGGATGCGCCCCACCGAACATCGAGCGTGTCGATCCGCCGTGCTGTGCACCTCGACCCGACATCTGTACCCATGTACAGTCGTGGCATGCATGTGCCTCGCACCTTCACCTCGATGTTCGCACTCGGCTCGCTGCTCGCCTTCTCGTCAGCCTGCGCGTCGTCGGATTCGTCGGATTCGCCTGCGGCAGCAGCGACGGAATCATCAGATGCCGCGAGCGAGGTGACCTACGAGATCGAGCGTGCGGATCACGTCACCGAGCCGGTGGTGTACGAACAGAGTCCTCCCGTGGGTGGCCCGCACCATCCGGCATGGCAGAACTGTGGCGTCTACGACGTCGATGTACCGAACGAAACCGCGGTGCACTCGCTCGAGCACGGCGCCGTGTGGATCTCGTACGACGTCGACGCTGTCGAGGACCCCGGCACCCTGGAACGTCTCGCGGTCGCTGCCTCGCATGTGCTCGTGGCGCCGTTCGACGGGCTCGACGCGCCTGTGGTCGCATCGGCATGGGGCGTCCAGCAGCGCTTCAACGACCCGGGCGACCCGGCACTGGCGGCGTTCATCCAGCGGCATCAACTGTCACCGTCGTCGCCCGAACCGGGCGCACCGTGTGCAGGTGGCGTCGGAGACCCACGGTGAGGCGCGCTGCACAGACCACACTGGCGATCACCGTGGTGGCCGCGGTCGGCCTGTCGGTGTGGTCCGCGCTCGCCGACGGCGACACCGCTGCCGGGCCACCGTCGGAACGCTCGGTCGAGGTCGGCTTCGTCCGTGACATGGCCGTGCACCACGACCAAGGAGTCGCGATGGCCGAGATCATCCATCGGCGCAGCGACGAAGACCCGTTCGCGATGTTCGCGAACGACATCGCCCTCGGACAGCAGAGCCAGCTCGGCAGGTTCTACGGCTGGCTCGAGCAGTGGGACGTGTCGCCGACCGGTTCCGATCCGATGGGGTGGATGTCCCACGGCGGTGAAGCATCGGAAGGGATGGACGGGCCGATGCAGATGCCGGGCCTCGCCAGTCGGGATCAGGTGTCGGACCTGGCCGACTTACCCGTCGAGGAGGCCGAAACCCAGTTCCTGCAGCTGATGATCGCTCATCACCGGGGCGCGGTGAGCATGGCCGAGGCAGTGCTCGACATGCCGGTTCGACCCGAGGTGCGACGCATTGCCGATGCGATCGTGTCCACCCAGCTGGCCGAGATCGATGCGATGAACGGGATGCTTCAAGCCCGCGGACAGGAGCCGATGTGAACGACGACCGACCACCCACCTCTGAATCGGGTGATGTCGACGACGTCGTCGCCGAGCATGGCGTTGGCGGGCACGGCGTTGGCGGGCACGGCGACCTCATCGGAGACGCGACGACCGGTCACGAGGCTGCCGAATCGTCGGCTGGTTCTGTGCTGATGACGGAAACTGCCACGCACCTCACGCCGCCTGCGAGCGCCCGAACGCAGTCACGGATCACCGTCGCGGCGCTCGTGGTGTTCGCTGCCGCTGCGATCCTCCTCGTCGTGTCCATCGTCCAGCACGGCTGAACGACACGTCCGCCAACCGTCAGTACACCCTGCAGCCGCTTGGGATCTGCAAGAGGGGCAGACTTTCGATCGGCGTTCCATTGCGTTGGAGCTCGAAGTGGAGGTGGAAGTTGCCGGCGCCGGGGTTGCCGGTGTCGCCGACCGAACCGATCTGCTGGCCGGCAACGACGACCGATCCGACGCTCAGGCCGGGACCGAACGCCGAGAGGTGGGCGTAGAAGAACACCGTGCCATCAGCGGCGGTGAGACGCCAGGCGTTGCCCGAGAGCTCGGAGTCGCTCCGTCCGTCCACGTACTGAGTGGTGAGCACGCCATCGGCAGCGGCGTACACCGCCTGCCCGAGGGATGCCAGCATGTCGACACCTTCGTGTCTCCGTCCGCCCGAACGTGGGTCACCGAAGCTGTCGAGGACGTCGCATCGCGGCGTCGGGGCCAAGGGAAAGACGAGTCCGCCGGGTTGGTCGTCCACGCCACCCAGGCGAACGGCACGCTGCGATGCGATGGCGGCGCGATCCAACAACTCGGCTGGCGCTCGCGCCGAGGCGACCGGGTGAGGGTGCACGACGATCACCACGGCCAGCGCCGCGGAAGCGAGCAGTCGTCGCCCGCTTCGCGTCGCTCGTTGCCGGCGGGTCATGCGACGACGGCGGCGCCGAGGTCGACGAGGCCGGCACGGAGCGGGTCGCTGGCCCCGTCGAGTTCGATCGCCCAGCGTCCGAGGACCAGTGCGCTGCCGGCGGGCAGTTCATTGGCGGCCTGGTCGCGATGCGCCCGGGTGGCGTACTCGCGGACACGGATCGTGAGGTCCGGCTGGTTCTCGGCGCAGCCATCGGACTGGGCCTTGACCTCGAAGCCCCACACGAATCCCTGGACCGACTCCTCGCCGAGACGGGCGACCGCACAGATCCCGGCGCGCTCGGCGGTCAGGAGGTCGAAGATCTGCTGGAACGGGCGCGGTTCGAACGGTGCATCGATGGTCGGGTCCTCTGCGCCGCCGCTGAGGTCGATCGACTCGGGTTCGAACGGGAAGGGGCAGTCTGCGGCGAGCATCTCGTCGGCGAGCGCCGGATTCCACATCGCCATCGCAGAGTGGAACGCGAGTTGATCGCAGCCGGCAGCAGCAGGGAGCTGTTCGTGCGCGGCGTCGGGCAGGAAGGTGACCGATACGGGCGATGCAGAACCGGCAGCGAGCGTCGTCGCCGCGGCGCCGAGGGCGCCGCTCTCCTCGTCGTTGCGGCCTCCGAAGATGATTGCAACGAGGATCAGCGCGGCTGCGACAGCACTGGCCGTGACGATCAGCATGGTTGTTCGGTTGCGGGGCCTCGGGGTGCTCATCGTGCGGGCTCGCCGGAGGGAGGGGTGCCGACATGTTTCGGGTGGAACGGGTTCATTCCGGGCCTTGTCGGTGTGCGAGGTGCTCGCGACCGAGGTCGAGGAGGAGTCGGACGTGACTGTCGTCGAGGCTGTAGAACATCATCCGCCCCGATCGACGAGCGGTCACGACGTTGGCCGCGCGCAGCCATCGCAGCGAGTGCGACACCGTGGATTCGACGACGTCGATGGTGGCCGAGATGTCGCACACACAGAGTTCGCCGGCCTCCAGCAACGCGTACAGGATTCGTGCCCGGGTCGGATCGCCGAGGAGGCGGAACCAGTCGGCGAGCCGGTCGATCTCCAACGCCGTGGGCAGCTTGCCCCGGGCGGCTTCCACGCGGTCTGCGTCGACAAGGGTCACCTCGCACGCATCCGCAACCGGGCGATCGATGGCTGCGCTCATGAGCGTTCCCGACGAAGCGTGCGAACCCGACAGCTGTACATGGATACAGATGTTCCTCTACGATCGGGTCGTGCGTCAACCCTCCCACATCGGATCGGCCCCCGACCTCTCGACATCGACACGTCGATCGTTCCTCACGATCGTGGCCGGTTCGGCGTTGCTCGCAGCCTGTGGCGGCAGCGACGGTGAGGGCGGCGGGGCCGCCGCGACGACAGCAGCGCCCGACGGGCTGGCGACGATGCGGTTCATGGCGGAGCCGAGCGTGCAGACCGGAGCAGATCGCCGGATCGTGTTCGGGCTCGCCGATCTCGATGGAAGTCTGCGTGTCGGTGGACCTGCTGAGATCGCGGCGGTTCTTCTCGACAAGAACGATGCCGAGATTGCTTCGGTGACAGCGAGGCGTCATGACAGCGGGTTGCCGCGTGCGTACTACGTCGCTCGGGTCGACCTGCCGGCCGATGGGCCGTACCTGTTGCGGCTCACCGTCGACGGCGACACGGCCGATCTGAACTTCTCCGCCACCCCTGCCGAGGCGATCCCGTTCCCCAGTGTCGGATCGGCGATGCCGGGTTTCGACACCCCGACGTTGTTCGAGCCTCGCGGGGTCGATCCGGTGTGTACCCGCCAGCCGGAGTGCTCGTTCCATGCTGCGTCGTTGAACGAGGCGCTGCGCTCCGGTGAGCGGATCGCATATCTCGTCGGGACGCCGGCGTTCTGCCAGACCGCGATCTGCGGCCCGATCCTCGACCTGATGCTGCAGGTCGCTCCCGACTATCCGGACATCCGGTTCCTCCACACCGAGGTGTACACCGACATGACCGCAACCACGGTCGCTGCTGGTGTGGAGGCGTTGAAGCTCAGCTTCGAGCCGGTGATCTTCCTGATCGACAGCAACGGGTCGGTGGTGGAACGACTCGACGTCATCGTCGACGATGTCGAGCTGCGCACCCACCTCGACGCGCTCTCGGCATGAACGATCGGGCAGGCCGCCGGTCGGCCCCGAGGGATCGTCGGTGGCATCGCCTGGTGCTCGTCATCGCGGCGGTCGCGATGGTGTGCGGGTGGCCGTCGTCGGTGTACGCACACATCGACCCGGAGCCGGCCGAAGCGCCGGCTGGCAGTGAACAGGTGGTGGGATTCACCGTCGAACACGGCTGCGACGGCTCACCGACCGTGCAGCTCGACATGCGACTGCCGGCCGGCGTGACCACGCCTCTGCCGGAGGCGACCGACGGGTGGACGTCGTCGGTCGACGGCGACGTGGTCACCTTCGTCGGCGGGCCGTTACCCGACGACACACCGCAGACGTTCCGGATCCGGATGACCTTGCCCGTCGAACCCGGTGCCACGCTGTACTTCCCGTTCGTCCAACGCTGTGAGGTCGGCGAGATCCGGTGGATCGACATCCCTTCCGACGGGAGCGGAGCCGAACTCGACGAACCCGCTCCGGCGATGGTGCTGACCGAGCCCGTGGCGACGCCCTCCACGTCATCGCCGGCGTCGACCACGTCCGCGTCGCCGAACTCGACGATCGCGTCGACCACGTCCGTGTCGACGACGGTGCCGTCGACCGTCGCTCCGACCGCGGACGACGAAGTCACTCCGACCACGGAGGCTCCGGCCGACGAGACGACGCCTCCCGTCGTGTCGGCTCCCGAGACGAACGGTGATGCGTCGGGCGGTGGCTCGGGTGGGGTGTGGATCCTGATCGGCTCGATCGTGGGCGTCGCGGTCATCGGTGCGCTGGCCCTACGCCAGTCGAGACGGGCACGCGGGCAGGGCCGTCGGTGAGGTCGGCGGTTCGGCGGGTGACGCTGGTCGTCGTCGCCGCTTTCTGCGGTCTCGCGATCGCCGGTCAGGCGTTCGCCCACGCCAGTCTGATGTCGTCGGATCCCGCGGATGGGGCGGTGCTCGAGGTCGCGCCCACGGAGATCGTGCTGCGCTTCACCGAACCGGTGGATCCGGTCGACGACTCGATCCGTCTCCTCGATGGCGCCGGCGCCCGAATCCAGCTCGGCGAGGTCGACCAGGCGCTCGGCTCCGACACCATGCGGATCGACGTGCCCGAACTCGCGGACGGTACGTACGCCGTCGGTTGGAGTGCGGTGTCGGCCGACTCCCACCCGATCGGTGGCGCGTACGTCTTCAGCGTCGGCGAGGCCTCGAACAACCCCGGCGCGCTCCTGTTGGCCCAGGCGCGTGGGTCGTCGGACTCGTCCGATGGTGGACCGGCGATGCTGCTCGGTCGTTGGGCGTCTGCGACCGGTCTCGCGGTGTTGCTCGGTGTGTTCATGGCCTTGGGCTGGTTGGCGCCCGATCAGGTCGGCGGCCGCCGGGTCGGCCGACTCCTCGCATCCGGTGCTGTCCTCGCAGGGGCCGGCACGCTCGTCATGATCGCGGCCCAGTCGTCGGTGCTCACCGGCTCCTGGGCACCGGCAGGGTGGACGGACGTGCTGGACACACGATCGGGGCGATGGTGGTTCGCACGACTCGTCCCGGTCGCGCTCGCGCCGGCGGCGATCCGCCTGAGGTCGGGGCTGACGTCGGTTCGGCGTGGTCGTGTCGCGGTCGGGGCCGCCTCGATGGCGACGTTCGCCGTGTTCGCCGCCGGAGGCCACGCCGTCACCGGCCGGTGGGTCACCGTCGGGTTCGTGGTGACGGTTGCACACCTCTCGGCGATGGCGCTGTGGCTCGGCGCGCTGGTCGTCCTCGCGCTCGTCGTCGCCCCTCAGCGACTGATGCACGTGGCACGATCGTTCGCGCCTGCTGCGCTCGCGACCGTCGCCGTGCTCGCGGCGACGGGCACGGTGAGCGCTGTCCGCCAACTCTCGTCGGTCAACGATCTGACCGAGACGTCCTACGGGCGGTGGTTGATCGTCAAGCTCGTGGTCGTCGTCGTGGTGATCACCATCGCGGCCGTGTCGCGTCAGACGATCGGTATGGTCGCCGTGACGACCGCATCGACATCCGACCCGCAGGTCGGCTCGTTGCACGATCAGACATCGACCTCGTCGTCGGAACCTGCATCCCCACCGAGGCACCGTCTCCGGCGCACCGTCGTTGCCGAGATCGCCGGGATCGCGGTCGTCCTCGTCGCCACGGCAGGCATGGCCGCGAGTACTCCCCCGATCGCAGTTGGCCCTCCCATCCCCGTCACCGCATCGGCGTCGGCGATCCAGGGAGAACGGGTCGCCCAGCTCGAACTCGCCCCGGCTCGAACAGGTGGCACGACGATGCACATCGTCATCTTCAGCCCGGGCGGCACCCTCGACAAGGCCGACGAGATCACGGTGTCGGCATCCCTGCCCGATCAGGGTCTCGGACCGATCGAGATCGACGTGTCCCCCGCAGGCCCGAACCACGTGACGACCGACCAGGCCGTGTTCCCTGTCGCCGGGACCTGGACGGTCGTCGTGACCGCCCGATACGGCGAGTTCGACCAGGTGGTGTTCACGATGACGATCGACGTCGTCTGAGCGGTCGATGGGGCGTGACATGTGGTGCCCGAGGTGTCCGTTCACCGCTCCGCAGCGAGACTGCTCGACGTGGCTGATCGCTCCGAGGTGGACCATCAGGTCGTCATGTCCCGTCCGAGGGTGAGCGGGCGTCGCCGGGCGATGACTCGCTGGGTGCGGTGCGTCGCGGCCGTTCTCGCGATCGTCGCACTCACGCCTTCGACGGCATCGGCCCACGGCGGTGGCCCTGATGCCACGAACTACGAGACCATCGTCACCGATGGCGCTGACCCCGGTCTCGGGTGGCAGGTGCTCGGCGGCGACGCAGGACTCGAGCTGACCAATCGGACCGGCTCGACGGTTGTGGTGTTGGGTTACGAGGACGAGCCCTACTTGCGCTTCGACGCCGACGGCTCAGTGTGGGAGAACACCCGGTCCCCGGCGACATGGTTGAACGCCTCCCGGTTCGGCGCCGAGGTCCCCGACACCGCCGACGCGAACGCCGAACCCGAATGGCGCGAAGTGAGCAACTCCGGCAGCTTCTCCTGGCACGACCATCGAGCACATTGGATGTCGACATCCATGCCGGTCGTGGTCACCGACCCGGATCGCTCGACGCTCGTCCAGCGGTGGACGATTCCCCTCCTCGTCGGTGATGGCGCAGCGTCGGCCCGCGTCGACGCCGCAGGCGAGCTGTGGTGGCGACCCTCGGTCGCATGGTGGCCGCCGATCGCCGGATCCCTCGCCGCCTTCGGCGCGCTGTTCGCCGTTGTCGTGGCTCGCCGCCACGGGCGCTCCTGGAGCGACGTGTTGGCGCAACCGATCGCAGTGATGGTGTGGGTGGTGATGGCGGCCAACGTCGTACGGGTCGCCGACGATGTCGCCGCCTCGGATGCGACGATCGCCCAGCACGCCTTCTTGGTGATCGTCAGTGGGCTCGCGATCGCCGCCGTGTCAGGCCTCGGCGTCGCTGTGTGGCAACGAGGACGGTTCTGGTTCGGAGCTGCGCTCGCCGCCGGGGTGTTGTCGTTCTGGCTGTTCGGCGGTGAAGCCACCGATCAGCTGTGGAAACCGTTGCTCGTCACGGACCTGCCGGAGTGGGTGCGCCGCTGGACGATCGCCGCGAGCTTCACCGTCATCGTGCCCACGCTCTTTGCCGCGGTGCTCGGCGGACGCGAACTCGCACGGAACCTCGACATCGATCCGGCGGACGCGTCCGGGAGTGGAGTTGGCGAGGCTGGCCCGACGAGGGTCTCACCCGAACTGGGCTGACAGCCGACACCTTGCGGACGATGGATGACCGGTCAGGCGAGCAGCGTCTCGAGATCGCCCTGGACGTCGTCCTTGGTGACACCGAACGGCCAGGTGATCATCACCTTGCCGGTGTCGTCGACCGCGTACATCGCGCCTGAATGTGACACGTCGACCGTGCCGTCGGCCTGGGTCTCGACGCTGTAGCTGACACCGAACAGATCTGCCGCGTTGCGCAGCAGTTCGGGATCGGTGGTGCGCAGTGCATGCGCACGGTCGAGGAAGCTGCCGAGATAGCCGGACATGATCTCGTCGGTGTCGCGATCCGGATCGACGGTGACCATCGCCAGGTCGATCCGATCCCCGTCATCGCCGAGGTCGCGCACAGTGGACTTCACGATCGACAGCGATGTGGGACACACATCGGGACACGACGTGTACCCGAAGTAGACGATCAGCACCTGGCCCGGATCGGCCCGGAACGCGAACCTCTCATCCGGATGGCTCACGTCGGGAACCGACACGGAATCGACCTGCTGCACCGCAGACGGCCGGTAGCCGACGAGCTCGCGGGCCTCGCCGCCGTCACCGCAGGAAACGGCGACGACGGCGGCCACGAGACCGAGAGCGAGGATCCGGTGCGATCGCATTCGGACACTCTACGAAGCCATCGTCATCGGAGGCGACGGTCCTTGGTCCCGACCTGACCGGAAACGACCCAGACCGGCAACGAGGTGAGCGGACGCGTCGTGAGAGCAGATTCGCGAGCTGGCCGCCGAACGTCACCCTCCGATCGAGCACTCGAACGCCGACCGGATCGGCACCACGATCGCATCGACCACTGCACGAGCAGGCGTGATCGTCGCCGGATCCGGAAGCTCGATCTGCGCACCAGCGGACCAGTCGTACTCGAGCACGTAGCCGAACGACTCCTCCTCGTCCGCTGTGCTCCCCGGTACGATCGACGGTCGCGCCGCGATGCTGACCACGCGGCCTGCGTCGTCGAACACGAAGTCCACGGTGAACACGAGTTCTTCACGACCATCATCCTCATCGCCGGCGTCGACCGACGCGAGCCGTTCGATCACGGCTCGAACGGTGCCGTCGTCGCGAAGCGCGATGCTCGCCGCCGACTCACGTGCGCCGGACGCCGTCACACCCGGCGACTCGGGGAGTTCGAATCCGCTGACATAGGCGGCGACCGATGGCCCGACGGCCTGCAGCAACATCTCGCGGACCTCGGACGGATCCTGGGCCGTCACCTCGATCCAGCCGACCAGTTGTCCGTCCGTGGCGGCGGCAGCGTCGATCCACGCCACCCCCGACGAGACGATGGCGACCACCGCTTCGCCCGGACGGCTGATCGAAGCGGCCCCAGCGCCGCGATCGACGGCAACGGTCACCGGCACTTCGTCGGTGAAGCACCGTTGCAGACCGGGCGCGTCGGGCCGGTCGACGAGCGTGAACCGTTCCGGATAGGTGACCGAGCCTGCCCGACGAAGCATCGCTCTCGCGTCGCTTCCCTGACCCGCCGCGCAGCCGACGAGCACGCCGCCAGCAGCCACGATCGAGACCCAGGACCCGACACGTCGACGTCGGTCGAGGTGCCCGCTCACCCAGGCACACCACCGAGGTCCAACACGGCCGTGCGCGCCATGGACAGATCGGCCGCCCCCGAGCGATCGAGGTCCTGGAAGGAGATCACCCAACGACCCAGTGCCAATGGCATCAGATCGGCATCACGATCCGCCATGCGACGCGCCGCACCATCACGGTGCGCGCTCGTTGCGTACTCGCGCACCACCACCTCGATCTCCGCACCGTCGCTCACACACGACACCTGGCGAAGGTGGAAGATGAATCCGTACACGAAGCCACCCCCTGGTGGCTCGACGACACGGACCTCGGTACACACCTCGAAACCGGCTCGTTGGAGCCCGCCGACCAGACCCTGGTATCGCAGCGGAGCGAACTCGACAGCCAGCGGTGGCAACGACGACGGTGTCGGCTCGTCCACCGTGCCGGGCAAGATCGGGAACTCGCACTCGAAGTCCAGTAGGTCATCGGCAAGCGTGGAACTCCACATCGCCATCTGTGCGTGGTACGCGAGCTGCTCACACCCCGCCTCGACCGGCAAGGCGTCATGGTCGACGAGCGTGAACACGTCAGGGCGAATGCTGGCAGCCGGCACCGTGGTCGATGGAGAGGCCCGTTCGTCGCCGGTGCGGGTCATCCATACGACGATCGCAGCGAAAACCGCCAGTCCCACCAGCGTTGCCACCACAAGCCCCAACACTTCGATCGATGACCGGGCGGATCGACGAGGCACGCCATAGTCTGCCCGACGATCGTTGGCGCAAATCACGAGTCGGAAGAATCGCCGGCGAAATCAGTCCCAGCTCGAAGAGCGCTGGCGCGAGTAGCCCTACGACTGCCGTCCGCCTGTCGAACCCATCGTGGTCCACTCGATCGAGATCAGCTTCAGCGATGACTACTTCGGGATCGGGATCGGGATCGGGTCCCAATGGTTGGCGATCGACTTCGGAGATGGGCTCGCGCAGATCTGCTTACCGGAGGGCCGTTTGGACCCTGGTGCGAACGCGTCACTCCGAAAGGTCGGCGCGGAGGTGCCCGACGATCGGGCAGTCGTGGCACGCTGACCGTGTGTTCGTGTGGATCGTGGAGTGCGCCCAGTCGAGTCATTCGTTCGTGGGGTCGGTTTGGTCGACGTACGACGGCGCAATGTCGTGGCTCGAACGCAGCGGCGGTTGCGGTTCGTGCACCGTCACGATGGCCGAGGTCGATACACCCTTCAGCGTGGAGTGATCTCGGTCCTACGTCTGTCGCAGCGCTCGCCGCTTGGGAATCGAACCGTCGGCGAGCGCCCGCCTGAGGTCAAGGCAGCGCAGACTCGAAGATGCCATGGCGTCGTACTCGAGCACCTTGGTGTCGCTGATCGATCTCCGGGTTGCGCAGGCGAAGGTGTTGTCGCGGTGATCACAACCCAATCGCCCTGAATGCGCTCACGACACGCCGAATCGTTGCTGGCACGAGGATTCGAACTCATCGGGGCGGTGCGGACGGCCGCCCGTCGCCGTGAGCCGAGGCTTGCACGCGGCAGCGGCCTGCCTTTTTGGTTCATTGGTGTGGGCGGGGTGCGTCGTCTGGTGTGAGGTCGGTGATGTCGGTGAAGAACAGAATGACTTCGTCGGTCCATCCGAAGGGGACGGCGCTCATGCGGACTCGGCGCCACCCGTCTTCTTTGTGCAGCAGCCAGAGGATCTGGTGTCTGACTGTCTCGCCGGTCTCGATTGCGCGAAGGCCTGAGAAGTCTTGCGCGGGGAGGCGATCGCCGCGCTCGTCGAACATCGACCAGGTCGGTGATGACCAGAGTGCGTACAGCTCTTCGGCGGTGTAGCCGAGGATCGTGCTGGCTGCGGGGTTCATCCGGCTGATACCCAGGGTGGGGCTGGCGAAGATCACGCCTTGGTCGAGCGCGTCGAGCGACACGCGGGCGAGTTCCTCGCTCCGGCGGATTCGGTCGACGAGCTCACGACGTTCGGTGATGTCGGTGACTTGGACGAGCGAGCTGGTGACTCCGCGTAGCGCGGGAAGCTCGGTGACGTTGAGTTCGATCCATCTGGTGCGCTTGCCGTCGACGATGAGCTGCACGTCGCGGGTACTCGTGAGTTGTCGGCCGATGTCGAGCGAACGGAGTTCGGCGAGCGCCGGGTCGTTCGGGTGAATGAGATCGGTGAGCCGGAGTCCCAGGAGGTCGTGTGCTTCGGATCCGGCGATGGCGATGAGGGCGGGGTTGGCGTAGCTGATCCTCCCGCGTTCGTCGAGCAGTGCGATACCGACGGCACCGTTGTCGATAGCTGATCGGAGCCGGAGGGTGAGTTCATCGGTGTGTCTGCGCAGGTCCACGGACGCCGTGACGTCGAGGAATGCTGCGATGGCGCCGGCGACGGCCCCGCTGTCGTCGTGGATCGGTCGGGCGTTCACCTGGAGCCATACCAGCTCACCGGTGGGGCGCTTCACGCCCATCAGCTGTTCGGGAATCACGCGACCCGTCGTGGCAGCGAGTGTCGATGGATGGGACTCGCCCGGCCACGGCGATCCGTCGGTGTGGATCGCCTCCCATCGCGTATCCATCGGCGTGCGACCGCCGAGCTCGTCCGCACTCAAACCCAAGGTCGTGATCGCTGCGGCGTTCCAATCGACGATCTCTCCGGTCGGCGACAGCAGCACGAGGCCCTCAGTGAGCGCGTCGAGCATCAGCCGGGCTTGGCGTACTGCTTCGCAATGAGGGAAGCCGCAGGCGCTGCCGGACTGTTCCGAAGCGGTCGTCATCGCCCGTACCGTGCCGCGCCCACAGCAAATGTCTCGCAACGACTCGAGCGGTGCCAAGGCCGGTTCCTGCCCGCGCAGCAGCTTCCTTCATCGACCTGACCGATCTCCTCATCATCCATGCCCAGTTGCAGCAGTCGCTCGACCGCGACGCGGCCTCGAATGCTCGAACGCTTGAACGCTCGACGATGATGGCCGTGCTCACATGATCTGCACGCAAGAGAACGGCTCTGTCCGGCGTCCTGTGACGCCCCGGCTATGGTGCGCGCGTGCGGTTGCTGGTCATCGCGGTCTGCGATTCTGTGAGTGGACGGGCTGCCCTGCGGTGGGCGGCCGGGAGGGCGTTCGACCTCGGCGCGGACGCATTGCTCGTCACGGCTGTTCCATCTCAGGTGGCGGTTGGTTCGTTGTCAGCTGGTGTGATCTCGGTGGGGTTGCCGGGCACGGCCGCCATCCGTGCTGGTGTGCAACTCGTGGAGCGGCTCGTCGACGAGGAGCTCCCTGATCGATGGATGCGACCTGCGCTGTCGATTGTCGCGACCGAGCAAACTCTGAGAGACGCAATGGTGATGGAGGCCAAGCGTGCAGATCTCGTGGTGTTCGGAGTCCCGCGCCGCCGGTTCGCGCAGATGGAAGTGGCGCGATGTCGACGTGGTGTGACGTGCCCCGTCGTGACGGTCGAGGTCGATCACATCCACTGACCGGATCTATGGAGCCCCTCAGCGGGCCAGATGACGTCGTCGGGGACCGTCGGGCGATCAGGGGTCGACGCGGGAGGCGACCGCGTCGTTGGGAACGTGCTGCGTACGAGGAGTTGCTGGTCATCAACCATGCCCGAGTCGATCAGGGCGTGTCTCGCCAGCGTGTGATGCGTTGCGGTGTCGAGCCGGGGATGCGTTCGATCTCGCAGCGGGCTTCCATGTCGGTCTTGGTGTAGCGGACGTAGTTGGTGAGCCGACCGTTCGGGAACAGTTCGCTGTTGCCGAGTCGGTGCTGGATGGTGTCGACGACGTGCTGGAGTCGGATGGTGCCGTCGGGTTCGGCGTCGTCGTCGATGATGTCGAGGATGAGGTCGTGGACCGCCTGGTACTGGGCGGCGTCCATGGTCCAGCCGTCGAGTCCGCCGGGTCGGGTGGCGTTGAAGATCTCCACGCGCCCCGTGCGTCGACGGGTGTCGGCGTCGCGTGCCCATGCCTCGTCGGGAACGGGGCCGCTGTGCGGGTCTCGTGACGGAGGCCTGCTGCTCATGCTGATGTGGTGGAGGGTGGGCCGAACCGGTAGATCGAGAACAGGTTGCCGTCGAGATCGCGGAGGTAGGCGGAACGGACGCCGCCGGGGTTGTCGGTCGGGGCGACGACGGTGACAGCGCCGAGCTCGACGGCACGTTCGTGGGCAGTGTCGACGTCGTCGACCTCGACGCCGAAACAGGCGTAGGTAGGCATCCCTCGGGCGGGCATGAGCCCGCCGGGGATGCCGCCGTCGGCTGGTGGGAACATCGAGTAGACGTCCGGGTCACCCTGGGCCTGCCAGCCGAACAGTATTTCGTAGAAGGCTCGTGCGGCGGTGGTGTCGTTGGTGGTGATCTCGAACCAGGTCACTTTCCCGACGGAGGTCATGGTGCAGACTCCTGTGTGTGAGGGGTTGGGGTCCACGCGAAAGTATCTTGATGATCGAGATGTTGCGTGACTGAGCTTGAATTTGTTCCCGACCCGCTTCTTGTTGCGGTGCGAAGGCTCGGTGCGGTGTTGGACCGATTCGACGATGCGGTCGCCCGGCAACTCGGCGTTCATCGGACGGACCTGAGGGCGATGCACTTGTTGGAGACCGGCCCGGTCACGGCTGGCGAGATCGCGACGCATCTCGAGCTCACGACCGGTTCGGTGACTGCGCTGATCGGCAGGCTCGTGGCGGCGGGGCTGGTGACGCGCAGTGTCGACGTAACCGACCGCCGGGTCGTGCGGGTCGAGCTGCGGTCTGAGACGTGGCAGAAACTCGCCAGCGTGTACGGACCGGCAGGACGAGAGGTGAGCGAGTACTCCGCGTCGATCAGTGCCGCACGACGCAACCATTCGGTGAAGAGCGTGCACGACATCGCCGATCGCCTCGAACAACTCCTCGCCGGTTCGTGACCGACCCGACAGGCCTCGCACCCCGCCAGACGTTCGTGGAGCGGTACCTGCGGGTGCGGGCGGGGGACCTTCAAACCGTTGTGGAAGAGACGTGGTCTGCGCCCTCCACGGCTCGAGTCGGTGCGATCCGGCTGTAGCTCGAACCGACATCAGGTCGTCGCCTTCTAGGAATGCGGTTTGCGATCTCGGCCCAACGATCGACATCGCGCACGCTGGCGCAGACCACGGTGTCGGTACAAACTCACGACGCGGAGCCCCGCCGGGGTCACTACGCGACTGGCGGCGTCAACGGTGAAATCGACGCAGAGTGACACGCCTTGCCGATCGTCTACCGCTCCCGCGCCAGATAGCCGGTCATGGCGTTGCCTGCTGAGACGGTGGGTTTGGTGGCGTGGCGGTAGATGAGGAGTGTCATGCGCGTGCCGTCGTGGCCGAGTTGGTCGGCGATGGTTTCGATGGGGATGCCGGCCTCGGACATGAGGCTGGCGGCGGTGTGGCGGAGTTCGTGTGGGTGCCAGTGGTCGTAGTCGAGCTTGTGGGTGGCGGCGGTGAGGGTGCGGGCGATGTTGCGTGGGTGGTGTGGCGTGCCGTTCGCGGTGGTGAACACGAGGTTGCCGCGCTCGGTGGACCACGCGGTCCCGGCGGCGGCGCGCTGCGCCTCTTGACCCGCGCGGTGTTCCCGAAGGATGTCGGCGAGTGGTGCGGGTATGTCGAGGCTTCTGCGTGAGCGGGTGGTCTTCAAGCGTTCGTCGACTACGAGTGTCTTGTTCTCGATCTTGAGTGATCGGCGGACGTGGAGGACTTGGTTGTCGAGGTCGATGTCGGGCCATGTGAGTCCGGCGGTTTCGCCGGGTCGGAGTCCGAGGTAGAGCATGATCGCCCAGTAGGCGTGCAGCGGATGCCCTTCGGTGTGCGCAAGGAGGGCCCGCGCTTGTTCAGGGGTCATGGCTCGGCCTTCTTCGGTCCGTTCTGCTTCGGCGGGGAGTTCGACGATTCTGGCGATGTTGGTGGTGACGAGTTGGCGACGTTGGGCGTAGTCGAGGGCGCGGCCGAGGACGCTGCGGATCTTGATGAACGACGAGTGCGACATCCCGTCAGCGGCTCTGGCTTCGAATGCTGCTTCGACGACGTCGGGTGTGAGTCGTCGGAGGCGGGTGCCGCCGATGTCGTCGATGAGGACGTTGGTGGCCCATTGGTAGTTGTCGCGGGTGGCGGGGGAGAGGTTCTGGGCGGGGAGCACCTTGGTGCGCCACCGCTCGAGCAACTCGCCGAGAGTCATGTTCCCGTCGGGGATCCCTTCGCCGCGTTCGACGTTGGCGAGCATCGTGCGCAAAGCCCTCTTCGCCTTCGCTTCGGACGGGTGGTAGGTGCGTCGGTACTTGTCGTCGATCTTGACTTGGGCGACCCATCGGCCGGGGGTTCCGGTGCGTGCGCCTTCTTGGTAGACGCTGCCGGATCCGTTGCCGACGCTCTTGGTTCGTGCTGTGCTGGTGGCCGCCATGGGGGAACCATATCCGGGTCGAGCGAGTAGTGGGGCGAGTAGTAGTGATTGAACGTCCACGTACGTCCACGAACGTCCACGGACATAGAACCAGCTCAGAAAGGGTGCATCGAACGTCCACGAACGTCCACGGACGGGGTGCCGGTGAATGGCATGGAAGAGGTCAGGGGTTCAATTCCCCTCAGCTCCACTCGGGGAAGCCGCAGGTCACAGCACCTGCGGCTTTCGTCGTTCCCGGGTCGCAACGGCCGCGGTACGGTGCCCATGATCACGAGGAGGCACCCATGTCCACACCGGTCTACAGCGACGATCTCGACCGCCGTCTGAGTGCCGTGAACGCCCGGCTCGCTGCGATCGAGGCACACCTGGTCGTGCTGTCCCGGGCGGTGGGAGTGCCGTACACGCCACCGGCCACCGACGTGATCCCGCCTGAGGTGGTGGCGCTGGCGCGGGCCGGCAAGAAGCTCGATGCGATCAAGGCGTACCGCGCGGCGACGGGCGCCGGCATGGACGAGGCGCAACGAGCGGTCGATCAGCTGTAGGGGAACGATCGGCGCGTTCGAGACGTCTCGCTCAGCCCTGGCGTCAGGCCAGCTGCAACTGGTCCCGTACCCCTGACGCGAATCCTTGCCATGGGCGCCGGCACCCACATCGCACCTGCGGCAATGCGTGCGCGCGGCACCCTGAGATCGCCGGCCGGCGACGGTCCGGCCCGCGATGGTCAGGTCGAGCGGTCGGACGGACGAGGCGTCGCGCCCTTGGGGTGGCCGTCGTCGCCGATCTCGGTCAGCTCCCCGGACACCAGGTCGATGACCGCACCGCGTACGTCGACACGACCGGCCGCGATCGCAGCGCCCAACGGCCCGCGGTCGCGTCGGAGGCGGGCGACGTTGCGGGCGACGTTCGCCTGCAGCACCGTCCGGGCGTCGAGCGGGCCGGTCTCGGCGCTGTGTTCGCGTTGGGCTGCGCACCACTCGATGACCTCGTCGATCGGCGCCAGGATCGGGCTGTACGACACATCGGTCGTCGCTGCCATCGCGGCGGCGACCGCGCCGCACCCCGTGTGTCCGAGCACGACCACGAGGTCGACCGCGAGCGCCTCGACGGCGAAGGTGAGGCTGGCCACGACGTCGGCCGTCGCCGAGTTGCCAGCGACCCGGACCACGAACGCCTCACCGGGATCGAGACCGAACAATGCCATCGGGCCGATCCGCGCGTCGGCGCAGGTGAGCAGCGCCACGTGCGGGTGGTGCTCGGGCATCACCCCGCCCGCCGCCGGATGAGCGACCACGTCGTGCGCGGCGACGAGGCGCTCCCACTTCGAAGGACTGTCGTCGACCATCGCGGTCCATCTTCGCCGACCACGGGCGTCGGGCGTCGGATCGCTCTGATGGAGGACCGGAGGTCGGTGGGTGGCCCAGCGATCAGTCGGCGACGTCGATCGCGCTGATGACCTTGGTGGGGGAGAGCTTCACGAGCAGCTCGCCCGGCACGCCGTTTCGGGCCCCGTACGCCTCGGCGCGGTCGGCGCCCATGTAGCGACCACCCAGTCGCGTTGCCCAGGCACGCACGAGTTCGAGGTCGTCGATGAGCTCGACGGTGCCCTCCACGACCACGAACGAGAACGGTGGCCGGTCGTCCTGCACACAGATCGATGCGACGCCGGTTCGCGCCAGGTTGCGACCCTTCACGGTGTCGGCGCCGGTGTTGAACCACACGGCGCCCTGGTCGACGTCGATCCACACGGGCGCTGCGTGCGGGCGTCCGTCCGAGCGGGTGGTGGCGAGGATCGCGGGTCGAGCATCGGCCAGCAGGAACGCCATCCACTCGTCGCCCGTCATCGGTCGGTAGCTCATGGACGACGATCCTCGCGCAGTCCGGCGCCGCGTGCGCCGACCACGGGAGCGACCGACGAGCCGGCGCCCGCGCCGGTTGCTGGGTCAGCGAGTGACGTCGAGGAGGTAGGCGATGCCCTCGATGCCGTCCCAGTCCTCGTCGAGCTCCGGGGTCCGGACGAAGCCCATGCGGCCGTACAGGCGCTGCGCGGCACCCATCATCCGCAGCGTGTGGATGCGGATGCGAGGCTTGCCGAGCCGGCGGGTCTCGTCGATGCACCACTGCACCATCGCCCGGCCGATCCCGCCGCGCTGGAGGGCCGGGTCGACACCGAAGTACCGGAAGCTCGTGGCATCGGGGTCGGCGAACTCGTGGTGGTGCGTGCCGGGGCCGGGCACGAAGGTGAGGCACCCGACGATGACGCCCTCGAGCACGGCCACCACGACGTCGACCTCGTCGCGCCGGGCGCGTACGTCGGCGATGTGGTCGAGGTACTCCCGATCCTCCGGCATGTCGGTCAGTGTCTCGTACGCGGCGCGCACGAGGCTGCCAGCCCGCTCGTGGTCGTCCTGATCATCGATCCGACGGACGTGAACGGCGGGAGACGGGTCGTTCGCGCGCATGATCGAGCCAACCTAGGCGCTGCTCGGCCCGGAGGGCGGGCGAGCGCAGAACGATGGGTGTCCGCAGGAGTCGGGCGTCTGGAACCCGGCCACTCGAACCACTCCTCGGCTGATGAGACTTCGTCCTCTCGCCCCGCTGAGCCGCCTGCGCGATCGTGCAGCTACGGACGGGCCGATCCGACGAGGTCGGTCTGCGCCGCTGCCCGAGAGGAGGCAGTCATGTTCACCACCATCCGTCGTCGCGGTGAGCGACCGTGGGGGCATGTGGGCAGTGTGGCGGTCACCTCGCTGCTTCTCGTCGTCGCCGGCTGCGGGGACACGGAGAGCACACCATCGACCTCGATCGCGCCCGTCACCTCGACCGCCACCACGACTGCGGGAACGGTGACGCCCACCACCGTCACGCACACCACGCCTGCGACGACCGTCTCGCCCATCACCGCCGCGCCCGTGACCGTCGCGCCTGACGAGGGTCCCGAGGTGGCCGTGGGGCAGACCCTCAACCGGGTCTGGTTCCTCACCGCGAGCGAGCGGCTCGCGCCGGCGTACCGAGACGGCACCACCGCCGCTGCCTCCGTGCGCGCACTGCTCGACGGGCCGGTCGCCGGCGACATCGAGGGGCTCGTCACCCTCATCCCGGCAGGCACCGAACTGCGTTCGATCACGATGGCAGGCGGCGTGGCGACCGTCGACCTCACCGGCATCTTCGCCTCGGGCGGCGGAGGTCTCTCGATGATGGGCCGCATCGCTCAGGTCGTCTACACCCTCACCGAGTTCCCCGGAGTCGAACGCGTCGCGTTCGCGCTCGACGGGCAGCCGGCGGAGATGATCGGCGGCGAGGGGATCATCGTCTCCCCGTCGGTCGGGCGGGAGGACGTCACCGGCTTCCAGCCGTTCGTGATGGTGACGTCCCCGCTCCCGGGCCAGACCGTGTCGTCGCCGTTCCTGGTGAGCGGACAGAACAGCACCCACGAGAACACCGTCGAGATCTCGCTCGAGGCAGACGACGGCACGCCGCTGGTGTCGACGTACACGACCGGGACCGGGCCGATCATGGACGATCAGGGGAACCCGGTCTGGGGGCCGTATCAGGCCAGCATCGCGTTCGATCCGGGTTCGGCCACGGAGGGCACGCTGACGGTCTACGAGTCCTCGATGGAGGACGCCGGCCGTCGCATCGTCGAGTTCCCGGTGCCTGTGCGGTTCTCGGGGACCGCGGCACCCGGTCTGCCCGGCGCATCGACCGCACCCGTGTCCACGCCCGAAGGTGTCGACGGCCCCGGTCTCACCGCCCTCCTGCGTGACGTGCGTACCGGCCGTCACGAGGGCTACGAGCGGGTCGTGTTCGAGTTCGCCAACGACCGGGTGCCCGGCTATTCGGTCCAGTACGTGGAGCGGCCGGTCATCGCCGACCCGTCCGGCGACGAGGTGTCGGTCACCGGCGACGCGATCCTGTCGGTCCGGCTGTCCTGGGCCTCGGGCTACGACCTCACCGGAGATCTCGGGCAGGTGTACATCGGCTCGCAGCGGCTGTCGGTCGGGTACCCGGCGATCCAAGAGGTCGTCGAGACCGGCGACTTCGAGGCCGTCCTCAACTGGGTCATCGGGGTGCGCACCCGGCCAGCGTTCAAGGTGACCACGTTGACGAACCCGGCACGGGTGGTGATCGACATCGCTTCGGCCGGTACCTCGCCGTCGGCCTGAGTCGACTCGGATGTCACCGGCGTGGCGAGCGAGTCGGATGAACGCCTGCTGCAGGCGATCACCGCACGACGCAGCGTCAAGGCATCGTCCGGGCGGGCGCTGCGGTTCCTCAAGCCCCCTCAAGTAGAGGGGGTCCGGTGCCGACAAACAGGAATGCAGCGGAACCCGAGCGATGCGACGTCGGCGCGCACCGAGCGCGCGTGGTGGTCCCGCCTCGATCCGATGAGCGCGTCGTGGCCGATGGTCGCGGTGGACGTGGTCTGGGTGGTCGTGCTGACCGGCCTGTGCGGCTGGGCCGCGACGAGCGGCCGCTCGGGTTGGTCGGCGGCCGTCGCCTACGGCGTGATCGCCTCGGTGGTGGTGTTCGCCGTGACGGCGCTGCCGCTGCGGTACTTCCTGCTCGCGCAGCGGCGTGTCGCAGCCGATCGCGAGCGGCTGCTCGAGGCCGAGGGCGAACGCCGGCTGTTCGAGGCCCAAGTGGTGCGAGCACTCGACATGGCGGAGGACCGCGAGGGCGCGCTCGATGTCGCGATCGATGCGCTGCAGCTCGCGCTGCCGGGCGCCCGGGGCGAGATCCTCCTCGCCGACTCGAGCCGCGCCCACCTGGTGTCGGTCGCGACGACGGACGAGTTCGACGTGCTGCACTCGTGCTCGGTCGACACGCCGCGACGGTGCCCGGCGGTACGGAACGGCCATGCGCTGTCGTTCGACGACAGCGGTGCGCTCGACGCCTGTCCGCACCTGAAGTCGCGCCGTGACACGTGCGGGAGCGCACTGTGCGTCCCGGTCAACGTGATGGGCTCGACGACCGGTGTGCTGCACCTGACCCGACGCGAGGCGCACGGGTTCGCCGACGCCGACGGCGGGATCGTCTCCGGTGTGGCGCAGCAGTTCGGCTCGCGGATCGGCCTGCTGGCAGCGATGGCGAGCAGCGAACTTCAGGCCAGCACCGATCCGCTCACGGGCCTGCTCAACCGTCGCAGCCTCGAGAACGCCGTGCACGCGCTCACCTCGGACGGCACGCCGTACGCCGTGGTGATCGCCGACCTCGATCACTTCAAGGCGCTGAACGACACGTACGGGCACGACGCCGGCGACCGAGCACTGCGCGTGTTCTCGCGCGTGCTGCGCTCCGTCGTGCGTGACACCGATCTGGTGTGCCGCTACGGCGGTGAGGAGTTCGTGCTCGTGATGCCGCGAGCGGCGGCGATCGATGCCACCGACGTCGTCGATCGACTCCGGCTCGAACTGGCAGCGTCGTTCGCCGACGGCCGCACGCCGGCGTTCACCGTGTCGGCCGGCGCCACCGACACCACGCACGGCGACGACTTCGCCGAGCTCGTCACCCTCGCCGACCACGCACTGCTGCAGGCCAAGGCCGAAGGCCGCAACCGGACCGTCGCCGCCGTCGCCAACGCCTGAGGTCGTGCGCCGTCGCGGCTACGACACCGGCCGCTCGGGATACGCGCTTTCGGCGCGGATGCGTTCGTTCAGCTCGGCGAGGTAGCGGGCGGCATCGAAGTCGGTGATCGACACCTCCTCGCCGAGCCAGCTCGACAGGTGGATGGCGTTCGCGAGTCGGACGCCGTGGATGCCGTCGGCGCCGGGGGCGATCAGCGGTGTGCCGTCGACGACGTTGGCGGCGAAGTTCGCGAGCACGTCGGCGTGCTGCTGGCCCCATCGCGATTCGTACGTCGTCGTCTGTGTGGTCATGTACCGGCCGAGGTCGGCCTGGCCGCGGAACAGGTCGACCACGTCGGCCGCGCTCATCGACGCGCTGATCGCCTGCTCGGTGTCGGTGAGGCGCGTGACCGTGACGGCCTTGGAGTCCTCGACCACGATCTTGCCGCGGTCGCACAGGATCTCGAGCCGGTCGGTGCCGACGAGGTCGTGGGTCGCGGTGATGAACGACCCGGTGGCGCCGTCGCCGAAGTCGACGAGCGCGTTGACCTCGTCCTCGACCGCGATGTCGCGGCGGAAGCCGAACGAGCACTTGGCGAACACCGATCGAGGCACGCCGCACAGCCACTGCCAGAGGTCGAGCTGGTGCGGCGCCTGGTTGACGAGCACGCCGCCGCCCTCGCCGCCCCACGTGGCCCGCCATGCGCTCTGCTCGTAGTACGCCTGCGGCCGCCACCACGTGGTGATGGTCCAGGTGGAGTGGCGCAGTGCGCCGAGCTCGCCGCTCGCCAGCAGCGCCCGCAGGTCGATGTACAGCGGATTCGTTCGCTGGTTGAACATGATCGCGAACGTCAGATCGGGCGTCGTCGCCGCGAACCGCACCAGCTCGTCGACCTGCGCGGTGTACACACCGGCCGGCTTCTCGACGAGCGCGTGCACGCCGCGCTGCAGCGCGGCGATGCCCATCTCGGGGTGGAGGTAGTGGGGGACGGTGGTGACGATCGCGTCGACGGCACCACTGTCGAGCATCGTCAGGTGGTCGTCGAAGAACGGCACGCCGTACCGTTCGGCGACCGCCGCCTTGCCGGCGTCGATGTCGCAGATCGCGCCGAGGCACAGGTCGGGGATCCTGCCGTCGCCGATCAGCTTGGCGTACATGCCGCCCTGGGCGCCGAGGCCGATGATCCCGAGCCTGACGGGGCGTGACGACGGTGAACTCATCGGATGACTCCTCGTGCGTGGAGGCTGCGGACCGCCCACTCGTGCGACCGGCGGACCGACTCGAACCGGTCGTCGATGCTCGGCTCGTCGACCTCGATCATGTAGTCGCCGTCGTAGTCGTCGGGCATCGCGGCGATCACCGCGTCGAAGTCGACCACGCCGCACCCCGGCTCGGCCCAGAGCCGCTTCGAGGCCTGCGCCGCGAAGTACGACACACCCTCGCGTGCGACGGGATCGAGGTAGTCGGGGAAGACGTCCTTGACGTGGATCGCGCCGACGCGGTCGCGGTGGCGCGCGATCACCTCGGCCGGATCGGCGCCGGCCCAGCGGAGATGACCGGTGTCGGGCCCGAGTCCGATCAGCGACGAGCTGATGCCGGCCATGACCGCGTCGACCTCGTCGGCGGTCTCGAACACGCCACCGATGTGGTTGTGCAGCACGGCATGGATGCCCTCGTGTGCGAACACCTCGCACACCTGACCGAGGTGGTGCAGGCACAGGTCGAACCGGTCCTGCCGGAAGTCGGCGCCGGTCCCCGGGGCTGCCATGCGGGCCTTGATCAGCATCGACGAGACCATCGCGCGGTCGAGTCCGAGCGTGGCCTGTGCGGCGGCGAACACCCGTGCCCGCTCGAGTTCGGCGCCGATGTCGATCGTCTCGTCGAGCGGCGAGCTGAACAGGCTCACCGACGGGCTCAACCCGTACGAACCGATCCAGTCCAGGTACTCCGACGCGGACATGCCGTCGGGGATGTCCGCCTTCACCGCGTTGTAGCCGATCCGCTGGAAGTCGGCGAAGGCGGCGTCGAACACCGCCTTCGACTTGTCGACCTTGCCGTTCACCAACCAGTACGAGATCGGATTCACGGCGAGACGTGGCGTCCGGCGATCGGTCGTGCCGGTCACCGGAACGGAATGCCTTCCTCGGCGAGCAGCCCGGTGAACGCCGTGTGGGCGACGGTCCAGAGGTCGGGGCCGCACATGCCGCCGAACGCGTCGAACTGTCCGAGATGGGGTTCGAGCGAGAAGAACCCGTCGAACCCGTCGGCGGCGAGGGCGCGCACCACCTCGCGCACCTGGCCCTGACCCTCGCCCGCAGGCAGCACGACGTCGGCGCCGAAGTCGGCGTCCTTGACGTGCATGTACTCGAGGTGCGGTCGCATCGAGGCGTACGCGTCGGTGAACGGGTGCACGTCGCACTGCACGAAGTTGGCCGGATCCATGATCAGCCGCAGGTGCGGCGAACCGACCGCCTCGACGATGTCGACACAGCGTCGCGGGATGTCGCCGAAGATGTGCTTCTCGTTCTCGTGCAGCGCCACGACATCGTGCTCCTCGGCGATCCGGGCGATCGCGGCCATGCGCCGGATCACCTCGTCCCGATGTCGATCGGGGTCGTCGTCCTGGTCGATGAAGAACGAGAACACCCGCACGTACCTCGCGCCGAAGCGGTTGGCGAGGCGGCCGGCATGGCGCATGCGATCGAGGTGAGGCTCGAGATCGCGGGAGATCTTGATCTTGCCGATGGGCGAGCCGATGCTCGACACGGTGACGCCGGCAGCGGCGAGCATGGCCTCGGCGTCGGCCAGCTGCTGCTCGTCGAGGTCGAGGATGTTCGTGCGCCACGCGCTGCGGAACTCGAGATGACGGACGCCGAGCGAGTTCAGCAGTGCCATCTGCTCGGCGAAGTCGGGCGACGCCTCGTCGGCGAACCCGGTGAGCGTCCAGGTCATCGGGGCCGCTCGGTCGTCGGGTCCCCGTGAGGGATCGGTCTGCGCATGCAGCGGAATCTACGCGGTCGGTGACGAGCCGGTCGCTCGGTGAAGCAGCTCGAGCTCGAATCCACCTCCTCGCGAGGTTCGGGCGCGTACGCGACGGTGTACTCCGCCATGGAGTCCAACGCCTCTCGACCTTGATCGGGACGTGACCCGGAGTGCAGGTGTTCGAGATCCCACCTGGGCAGGGTGGTGCCGTGAACGTCTGGATCGTGTCGAGCGTTCGGTACGAGGTGCCGGACCACATCGTCGAGGGTGTGTGGTCCGATCGAGAGGTCGCACTCGACCATCTGGCGCGAATGGCCCTCGTGCCCGACACGATTCGCTGCTACATGAGCCATGCGGTGGTCGACGCCCCCGACGAGTACTGAAGAGAGGCGCCCGCATCTCGACGCCCGGGCCGCGCCCGACGGGTCAGGACCAGCCGCCGTCGTTGCTGATGATCTGGCCGAACAGGAACGTCGACGTGTCGCCGGCGAGGTACAGCGCCAGCTCGGCGGTCTCGTGGGGGTGCCCGAGGCGGCGGGCCGGCACCTCGGTGCGGAGCCGCTCGCGGAAGCGCTCGTTCTCCATGATCGACGGCGGGTAGTACGTGTCGTTCTCGACGAAGTTCTGGGCGATCGCGTTGAGCCGCACCCCGTGTGCGGCGAGTTCGTGGCCGGCCGACCGCACGAACGCGTTCTGCGCGGCGCGAGCGGCGACGTAGCTGATCGCGTGCGGCGTCATGCGCCGCAGTGGCGACGACGACGTGATGGCGACGATCGAGCCCGAGCCGCGCTCCACCATCTGTCGTGACGCGGCCCGGACGAGGCGCATCAGCGGGTGCACCATCGCGTCGAATCCCTCGACCCACCGTGCATCGTCGATGTCGGCGAGGCGCGCGCCGTAGGCGGGGAGGTCGAGGTTGGCGATCACCGCGTCGACGTGCCCGGTGCGCTCGAGCAGCTCGTCGGGCTCGACCGGGTCGAGGAGCGCGCCGGGATCGGCGACGACGTCGGCGCCCTCGGCACGGAACAGCTCGGTGATCGGCGGCCCCATGTAGGTGGTGCAGCTCGTCACCAGGATCCGCTTCCCCGCGAGTCGTGAACCCGTCATCCCTCCGCCTCCTCGTGTGCGTCGACGTCGTCCACGTTCGCGCACGGGCGGAGGCCTGCGTGACCGGGGCTGCCCGGGACGTTGTGCCCTGGCCGTCGACGCCACGCCGGCCGACGCTCGATGGTCGGAGAACCCCGCGTTCGTCGGAGGGAGGCCTTCGTGAACCCCATGACCACCACCGGTCCAGGGCCGTTCCTGGTCGTCGACTCACCCCACGAGACAGCGAGATGGCGGCCGCTCGTCAACTGGGTGCTCTACATCCCGCACGCCGTGATCCTCTACGCGCTCCAGGCGCTCTCGAGGGCGGTGTTCCTCGTCTACTGGCTGGTGCTCGTGTTCACCGGTCGGCTCCAGCCGGGTCTGTACGGGATCATGGTGATGTACGAGCGCTACAACGCTCGCGCAGGCGGCTTCCTTGTCGGCTGGTGCTCGGCGTACCCACCCTTCGAGTTCACCACCGCCGAGACCGACAACGAGAGCTATCGGGCGGTACGCCTCGATCTCCCACCGGTGCCGGCTGCGGCGCCGCGATCGGCGGCGCTCAACGTGTTCAAGGCGATTCCTCACTACCTGCTGCTGATGGTCTTCCTCGTCGGCGCCGTCGTCGTCGCGATCGCCGCATGGTTCGCGGTGCTGTTCACCGGCAGCTGGCCGGCCGGCATGCGCCGCTACCTGATCCGCGTGAGCAACTACCAGTACCGGATCTGGACATACGTCACGATGGTCGACAACGACTACCCGACGTTCGGGCTGCCGGCCGCCTGACGGCCGGCCGGGCACGCGCCCGGAGTCAGATGCAGAACTCGTTGCCCTCGGGATCCGTGAACACGACCCATGCGTGCGGGCCCTGACGGCCGGCGCCGATCTGCGTGGCTCCTCGGTCGAGCACCGATGCGCGCAAGGCCTCCGCGTCGCCGTCGGCGGGACGCACGTCGAGGTGCACCCGGTTCTTCACCGTCTTGCCCTCGGGGACCAGCTGGAACAGCACACGTGGGCGACCCCCCGCCGGAGAGTCCGGCGCGTTGATCGCGCACCCTTCGCGCCACACCAGGTGACCCCGGTGCACGGTGGTGTCGGCGTCCGTGGCGAATCCCTGGGCGATCATCGAGCGGATGAACGCCTCGTCCTGCGGCTCGACCTCCCACTGCAGGGTCTCGGCCCACCAGTCGGCCTGGGCGTGCGGGTCGTGGGCGTCGACGACCACCTGGAACGTGTGGCCAGGTGCGGGCGACGGGGGAGCGGTGGCGTCGGTCATGCCGCGAGCGTACGGAGCACTGCGGTCAGCTGTCGCCCGCATGCGAGCGCGTGAACCAGGGATCGATGCTCCCTGGCTCGACGTCGCGACGGCCGCCACCATGGGTGCAATCCCCCGCATCCCCCGGACGAGAGGAACCCGATGGACTTCGGCATCCACTTCATGAACTTCACCTGCGACGGAGGTGCTGCCGACCTGGCGCGGACGATCGCCGACACGGCGGTCGCCGCCGACGAGGCCGGCGCCACGTGGTTCACGTTCATGGACCACTACTTCCAGATGGAGCAGGTCGGCGGCCCCGCCGAGCCCATGCTCGAGGGCTACACCTGCCTCGGGTACGTCGCCGGCCTCACCCGTCGAGTGGAGCTCGGATTGCTGGTCACCGGCGTGACGTACCGCCACCCGGGTCTGCTGGCGAAGATCGTGACCACCCTCGACGTGCTGTCGAGCGGCCGAGCATTCCTCGGGCTCGGCGCCGCCTGGTACGACCGCGAACACCTCGGGCTCGGCGTTCCCTACCCGCCGGTGGCGGAGCGGTTCGAACGGCTCGAGGAGACGTTGCAGATCGTCGGTCGGATGTGGAGCGACCACGATGGCGCGTTCGACGGCACCCACTACCAGCTGGCCGAGACGATCAACGTGCCCCAGCCGCTCCGACGCCCACCGATCCTGATCGGTGGGACGGGCGAGCGGAAGACGCTGCGTCTGGTCGCGCAGTACGCCGACGCCTGCAACATCTTCGCCTTCGGCCCCGAGTTCGTGCAGTCGAAGCTCGAGGTGCTGCACCGGCACTGCGACGACCTCGGTCGCGACCCGGCCACCGTCAGGACCACCATCCTCGGCGGGCCGGATCCTCTGGCCGATCCCGACGGCTTCTTGTCGGCGATGGAGCGGTATGCGGCGATCGGGGTCGACCTGGTGCAGCTCCGACGGCCTGCGGACGACGGGTCGTTCGTCCACCGACTCGGCGAGCGGGTTCTGCCACGATTGGCCGAGATCTCGCGCTGAACGGAGCACCCACATGGACCGTGATCAGCTGGCCGACTTCCTGCGGCAGCGTCGCCAGGCCCTGCAGCCGGAGGACGTGGGCCTGTCGCGTGGCCCGCGCCGGCGCACCGAAGGGCTGCGCCGCGAGGAGATCGCGGCGCTGTGCAACATGTCGGTCGACTACTACGGTCGGCTCGAGCAGGCACGCGGGCCGCGGCCGTCGGAACCGATGCTCGCCTCGATCGCACGCGGCATGCGGTTGACGCTCGACGAGCGCGATCACCTCTTCCGGCTCGCCGGCCACCACGCACCGGCGCGCGAACTGCGGTCGGAGCACATCGCGCCCGGGCTGATGCGGGTGCTCGATCGACTGCAGGACACGCCCGCCCAGGTCATCACCGAGTTGGGCGAGACGCTCGTGCAGACGGCGCCGGCTCGGGCGATCTTCGGCGACGAGACACGCCACACGGGCCTGTCCCGCAGCGTCGTGTATCGCTGGTTCACCGACCCCGCCGCTCGCGAGGTGTACCCCGTCGACGACCACGCCACGGTGTCGCGCTCGTTCGTGGCCGGTGCACGCGCCGTGTACGCCAAGCACGGCGCGGGATCGCGGGCCGCGGCGATGATCGAAGCACTGCTGCGCGAGAGCCCGGAGTTCGCTGCGCTCTGGCGGGGGCACGAGGTGAGCGCAGGGTCCGGTCGCGACAAGCGGATCCAGCACCCGGAGGTGGGCATCGTGCACGTGCAGTGCCAACACCTGGTCGACCCCGACACGAGCCAGTCGCTGCTGGTGTTCACCGCGACGCCCGGCACGGACGACCACGACAAGTTGCAGCTCCTCGGGGTGCTGGGTGATCGGGTGATCGTCTGACGGCAGCGAACCGTCGACCTCGCGCCGTCAGGCGACACAGAGACAGAAGGGGTGACCCGCCGGGTCGAGGAACACCCGGAACGTGGTGCCGGGCTGGTGGTCGGCCAGGATCGCACCGATCTCGAGCACCGCCGTCTGTCCGGCGTCGAGGTCGTCCACCATCACGTCGAGGTGCATCTGTTGCGGCACGTCCTGCCCGGGCCACTGCGGGGCTCGATAGTCGTCGACGCGCTGGAAGCAGATGCACTGGTCACCGGCCTCGTTGCGGATCTCACCCCACCGCTCGTCGGCGGTGACCGACCAGCCGAGCAGGGTGCCGTAGAAGGTGGCGAGACGACCGGGGTCGTCGCAGTCGAGCACGAACGAGGGGAATCGGGCGATCGTCATGCGATCACCGTACGAGCCGTTCCGGACGACCCCCGTCCGGTTTCGGCGGACCCGGCTCAGAGGCCGAGGTGGTCGCCGAGTTCGTCGTAGCCGTCCTGCCACAGGCTGCCACCGCCGGCGACGCGAGCGTGGAACGATCGGAAGCCGAGCACGTGCTGCACCTCGGGCGGCAACGTGCGCACGATCTCCATCGGCACGAAGAACGGGTGAGCCTCCTCGGGCACGATGAACCCGGGGCAGAAGCTCATCGCCAGCCCGCGCCGCCACTGGTCGGTGGTGACGTTGGCGCCGCCGCCGTGGACGATCTTGCCGCTCATCAGCACGGCATCGCCGGCCCGGAGATCGGCGGGGATCGTTCGGCCCTCGCGATCGCGGCGATCGACGCGTGAGTAGTCGGGCCAGTGGTTGCTGCGCGGGATGATGCGCGTGGCGCCGTTCTCGGGCGTGAAGTCGTTGAGCGCCGACAGGAAGTTGACCATCACCTCCGGTCCGTCGGGGCCGTACTGGCGGAACGCCGGCACGGTCTCCATGTCGCGGTGCAGCGGCTGCATCGCGTTGCCGGGCCCGATCTCGATCACCTGGGCGGCGCTGAGCCAGAACGAGTCGGTGAAGGCGGTGAGCCGGGCGCGTGCGACGGCGTGGATCAGCGGGTCGGTGATCATCCGCTCGCGGAACGTGGGGGACAGGGCGACGAGATGGTTGATCCGCCGCGTGTTCGAGCCGTGGTGCCCGCCCTCGACCTCGCCGTACTTCGACCCTGGCGCCGTCTGTGCCGACAGCACGTCGATCTCGGCGTTGATCGCGGCGAGCACGTCGGCCGACCACATCTGTTCGATGACGACGGCCCCATCGCGATCGAGCAGTGCGCACAGCTCGTCGACGGTCGCATGACGCGACACTCGTTCCAACGACGCCCCGACGTCCAGCACGCTCATGACTTCCCCTCCCGGGTCGCGACTCTGAGCGGAATCATACGTTCGTATATGACGCGCGTCTAGGAGCGGGACGACCGAGTTCTGCTGGGTGCGTGGAACCGCTCGGCGGCGTCGAACACGACGTCGCCCGAGGGCACGGACTCCGGGTCGAGCAGGTACTGGATGAGCAGTCCGTCGGACACGGCGATCACATAGGCCGCCGCCGCGTCGCGCTGCTCGACCGACTCGAAGCCGTTGCCCAGCGACTCCGAGATCCGGGCGCGCATCGAGCGGTACGACGCCGCGAGTGCCTCTTTGAGTTCGGGCGTGCGCTGTGCCTCGACCAGTGCCTCGAAGAATGCGATGCCGAGCGGGCGCTCGTCCTCGAACTTCGCGACCATCTCGACCCAGGCGTCGCGTCGGTGCTCGCGTCGCCGGGGGCCGGTGCCGGCCTGCGCGACGACCGCCATCACCTTCTCGACGTAGTCGGCCTGCGTGAGCACGAGCGCCTGGGTGAGCAGCTCGTCCTTCGACCCGAAGTGGTACCCGATCGAGGCGAGGTTCGTGTCGGACTCGGCGACCAGATCGCGGGCGGTCGTGCGGGCGTACCCACGGGTGACCAGACAGCGTCGGGCGGCCGCGAGCAGGCGCTCTCGGTGACTCATGCGCCGAGCGTAGCCAGTCGGTGCTCGCGCTGTACGAGCGTCTTGTACATTTGTATGATCGCGGTCCGACACAGGGGGAGATCACATGACCGAGACCATCGACGCGTTCCGTGACGGGTGCGCCTGGATCAACGGGCAGTACGTGCCGGTGCGTGACGCGAAGGTGAGCATCTTCGACGCCGGCTTCACGCGTTCCGACGTCACCTACGACGTCGTCGGCGTGTGGCACGGCAAGTTCTTCCGCATCGAGGACCACCTCGACCGCTTCCTGCGCAGCATCGAGCGGCAGCACCTCACGTTGCCGTTCGACCGCGACGGCCTGCGCGAGGTGCTCACCGGGTGCGTCACCCGAAGCGGCCTCACCGAGGCCTACGTCGACATGATCTGCACCCGCGGCGTCACCACCTCGGGCAGCCGCGCGCTGACCGACCACAAGAACCGCTTCTACGCGTACGCGGTCCCGTACCAGTGGATCGTGCCCGAGGCGCAGCAGGCGATCGGTACCGACCTCGTCATCGCCCGTCAGGCCCGTCGGATCCCGCCCGAGAGCGTCGACCCGACGGTGAAGAACTTCCACTGGGGCGACTTCGTGCGCGGTCAGCTCGAGGTGATCGACCGGGCCAACGTGCAGGTCGTGCTGCCCGACGCCGACGGCCGCATCACCGAAGGGCCCGGTTTCAACGTCTTCGCGCTGGTCGACGGCGAGTGGATCACGCCCGATCGCGGCGTGCTCGAAGGCGTCAGCCGTCGAGCGGTGCTCGACGTGGCTGCCGACCGGGGCGTCCCCGCCCGCCTCGGCGTGCTCACCGTCGACGACATGCACCGAGCCGACGAGGCGTTCCTCACCTCGACCGCCGGCGGCGTGATGCCGGTCGTCAGCATCGACGGGCGCGTGCTCGGCGACGGCACGCCCGGGCCGCAGACCACGCTGCTGCGTCAGGCCTACTGGGATGCGCACGACGATCCGCGTTGGGCCACGCCGATCAAGTACGGAGACGCCTCGTGAGCGGACCGATCACCCTCGACTTCACCGGCAAGCGCGTGGTCGTCACGGGCGGCACGCGTGGCATCGGACGCGCGATCGTCGACGCCTACGCCGCCGCTGGAGCGACGGTCGTGATGAACGGGTCGAGCGACGAATCGGTCGAAACGGCGATGGCCGACGCGGCCCCCGGCGTCATCGGCATCGCCGCCTCGGTGGCCGACCCCGATGCCTGCCGTTCGCTGATCGAGCAGTCGATCGAGCGGCTGGGCGGGCTCGACGTGCTGGTCAACAACGCCGGCGTCAGCAAGCCCGGCAAGGTCGAGCGGATCACGGCCGAGACGTGGAACTCGATCATCGGCACCAACCTCACCGGCACCTTCTTCTGCACCAGCGCCGCCGTGCCGGCGCTGCGCGACAGCGGCGGCAACGTGCTCAACGTCGCCTCGGTCTACGGACTCGTCGGATCGGCATACAGCTCGGTGTACGCGGCGGCAAAGGGCGGCGTCGTCAACATGACCCGGGCGATGGCCGTCGAGCTGGCGCCCGACATCCGGGTCAACTGCCTGTGCCCCGGCGGGGTCGACACCGACATGTTGCGCCAGGCTGCCGTCCGCATCGCCGGCTCGGTCGAAGCCGGCTACGACATCTTCAGGATGGACTCGCCGCAGCAGCGGATCGCCGGTGCCCGCGAGCTCGCTGCGGCAGCGATGTGGCTGACGTCCGAGCATGCGAGTTTCGTGACCGGCTCGATCCACGTGGTCGACGGCGGCGAGACCGCCCGATGAGCCGCACGGAGGTGGCGTCGGCGTGGAGCTGATCCTGATCCGGCACGCGTTGCCGGTGCGCATGGAGGTCACCGAGGGCACCGCCGATCCGCACCTCGACGAGCGTGGTCACGCCCAGGCACGACACCTCGCCGAGTACCTCGCCGGCGAACACATCGATGCCCTGTACAGCAGCCCGATGTTGCGGGCCCGTCAGACCGCGCAGCACGTGGCTGATCGTCTGGGCCTCGACGTGGCCGTCGAGAACGACATCGCCGAGAACGATCGCGCCGGCTCGTCGTACGTGCCATCGGAGGAGCTCAAGGCCGCCGGCGACCCTCGCTGGCGCGAGGGGTCGAGTGCGTCGAACTGGTCGCCCGATCACGAGCCGTTCGAGGTGTTCCACCAGCGGGTGATGGACGGCATGGAACGGATCGTCGCCGCTCACCCTGGCCAGCGCGTGGCGGTGGTGTGCCACGGCGGCGTGATCATGCGGTACACGAGCGTGATCCTCGAACGACCCTTCGAGGAGCTCGGCTTCTTCCTGCCGCTGTACACCTCGATCTCGCGGGTGGTCGCCTCCCGTGGCGGCCACCGTTCGATCCTGTCGCTCAACGAAGCATCACACCTGCGGGGCACCGGCCTGCCGACCGGATCGCTGCACTGAACCACGCCGACGGCGCCATCGGTGCCGGCATTCGATCCTGGGGGGATCCACATGGAAGCGCCTGCGCCGAGATTCGACCGGCCAGACCACACACCGCCGGAGCCTGATGGGGCCGCGGTCGAGGCCGCCATCCGTCGTGCGATCGACGAGGGCCGACGCGACCTGGTCGACATCGTCGGTGCCGGCGAACTGACGATCGCCCTCCGCTGGACGTCGGGCGGTCGGCCGTGCGTCGTCAAGCGGATGCCGCCGTACCCGGACCGCATCTCGGCCGAGCAGTACATGGAGGTCGTGCGCGGCAACATCACCCGGCTCGAAGCGCTGGGCGTCCGTTGCGTCTCGAACACGATGCAGCTCGTCGAGCGGCAGGACGGGAAGCCGGTCGTGATCCACTGCCAGCCCCTGCTCGACGCCGACACGCTCGCCGACCACGTGCTGCGCACCCGCACGCCGAGTGCCGACGAGCCGCTCGTCACCACGCTCGTCGATCGTGTCGTCGCAGCGGTCTCGAACGGCGAGCCGATCGATCCGCAGTTCGCGAACTGGTGCTGGGTCGACGACGACCTCTGGTTGCTCGACCTGTCGACGCCGTTCGTGATGAACGGCAAGGACATCGTGTACGACACGAGCGGGTTCCAGCGCGAGTTCCCGTGGGTCATCCGTCGACTCGTGTATCGCGAGCTGATGAAGGCGGCGATCAAGTACACCACCGACGTCGAGTACGTGCTCACCGACGTGATGACCCAGCTGCATCGTGTGGGCATGTCGGGCTGGTGTCAGCCCTTCGCCGACGCGACGCTGGCACGACACGGCATCTCGATCGATCCTGCCGTGGCGAAGCAGCGATGTGACGCCGATGCGAAGTTCTATCCGTTCCTGCTGCGCAGCAAGCGCGTCGAGCGACGCTGGCGTCAGCTCACCCGTCGTCGCTACGACGCCCTGCTCCCGGAGAAGAGCACCTTCGAGTGACATCCGCCGACTCGGACCGACATGCCCGTCGAAAGGACATCCCATGACCTCCCTCACCACCCTGCCCGGTACTGCGAGTGTCGACGACGTGCTCGAGGTGATCGACCGCGACGGCGGCGTGATCGTGGCCGACTACCTGCATGCCGACGTGATGGACGAGATCCGTCGCGACCTGCTGCCGAAGATCGAGGCCGTGCCCACCGGAGCCGACGGCTTCTCGGGTCGATCGACCCGCCGGATGAGCGCGCTGTTCAAGCACACGCGCCGCATGGTCGACGTCGTCATGAACCCGCTGTTCATCGAGAGCGCCCGACGCATCGTCGACACCCCGATCGTCTACGGGACGGGTGACCAGGCGATCCCGATGCGGCCGGGCATCCGCATCGGCGTGACGCAGCTGATCCAGATCGGTCCGGGCCAGCGTTCGCAGCCGCTGCACCGCGACGACTGGGCGTTGCTCTGGCGCCACCACCCGGTCGATCGGCGCGAAGCCCGGCTGCAGGTCATGCTCGCCGTGTCGAGGTTCACCAAGGAGAACGGCGGCACGCTCGTGGTGCCCGGCAGCCATCGCTGGGACGACGAGCGTCTGCCCACGGCCGACGAGGCGATCTCGTGCGAGATGGCGCAGGGCTCGGCGCTGCTGTTCATCGGCTCGACGTTCCACGGCGGCGGCGCCAACGTCACCACCGACGAGTGGCGCAGCGGCCTCACCGCCACCTTCGACACGGCCAACGCGCGGCAGGAGGAGAACATGTACCTGTCGCTCAGCCCCGAGGTGGTGGCGAGCTATCCGGAGGAGATCCAGCGGCTCCTCGGCTGGCAGGCCAGCGAGGTCACGCGCATGGGGTGGGTCGAGATCGACGGCCAGATGGCCGACCCGATCGAGTTGCTACGCGCCGCCCGCTGATGCTCCAGACGACCCTTGCGGGTCGATCTCATCCCAACTACTGTAGTGATCACTCCGGAAACGAGCGCCGACCCGCGGGCGCCGATCGGAGCGCGAAGGGGGTTCGCATGACCGTGTCCGAGGGATGGTTCGACGACCTCGTGTCGCTGGAGCGCGGCGAGATCGATCGCCGCATCCACAGCGACCCGGAGATCTTCGAGCTCGAGATGGAGCGGATCTTCGCCCGGGCCTGGCTGTTCCTGTGCCACGAGAGCCAGATCCCCGAGCCGGGCGACTTCTTCGCCGCCGTGATGGGCCGCGACAACGTGCTCGTCGTCCGCCAGAAGGACGGCTCGGTGCAGGCGCTGCTCAACACCTGCCCGCACCGCGGCAACGCGGTGTGTCGCGCCGAGGAGGGCAACGCCCGGAGCTTCCTGTGCACGTACCACGGATGGTCGTTCGGCGTCGACGGCACCCTGAAGGGCGTCCCCGGGTTCAAGCAGTTCTACGGCGACGAACTCGTCAAGAGCGAACGAGGTCTGGCGAAGGTCTCGCAGGTGGCCAGCTACCGCGGCTTCGTGTTCGGCACCAACGATCCGACGGCTCCGCCGCTCGAGGAGTTCCTCGGCGCGACCGGCCGGCTCGGCCTCGACCTGCTCGCCGGCCAGGGCGACATGGTGGTGGTGCCCGGCATCCAGAAGTTCGTCGTCGACTGCAACTGGAAGTTCGCGCTCGACAACCTCTTCGACTGGTACCACCCGCAGGTGTCGCACGCGTCGGCGTTCACGCCGGGAGTGCTCGGGCTCGACGGGCCGGTCGAGGCCGAGGCGATCGACCAGAGCGGTGTCGACATGCAGGAGGGCGACCAGCTCGACATCGCGATCGCCGCGATCTCCGGCACGGCCTTCGACCAGGTGGTCGTGATCGGCGAGTACGGCCACGGCATCGGTGGCCCGACCACCGGCTCCACCGGCGACGTGTCGGGCGACAGCTCGTGGCGCGACACGCCCGAGAACACCGCGATCCTCGGCCCCGTCGGCCGCATGGTCGCCGGGCACCCGAGCATCTTCCCGTCGACCTGGGTGACCACCACGTCGCAGATCTCGGTGCGCATCCCGCGCAGCCCGACCACCACCGAGATCTGGTGGTTCTCGTTCGTCGACCGCAACCTGCCGGCCGAGTTCCGCGACTTCGTGGTGACCATGCAGACCCGTGTGTTCGGACCGGCAGGTCTGCTCGAGCAGGACGACGGCGAGAACTGGGCGCAGAGCACGATGCAGACCCACGGTGTCGCATCGCGGCGCGTGAAGCAGCTCCTCAACATGGGCGTCGGGCGCGGCACGGTCGTGAAGCAGGACGGTCTGGCCCGCATCGAGGGCCTCACCAGCGAGTACGGCCAGCTGTGGACGTACTACGCCTGGGCGCAGTGGATGAAGGGTCTCGGGTGGGACGAACTCCGTGCAGCCACCGAGCCGCCGGACGCGATGTGAGCGAGACGAGGACGACGATGACGATCGACGACATCACCACCAGCACGCCCGGCTCGCCAAGCGCCGAGCGGATCGCCGCGATGGTGCGCCAGTACGAGGTCGAGCAGTTCCTCTACGACGAGGCCGCGCTGCTCGACGCACACCAGTACGAGCCGTGGCTCGAGCTGTTCACCGACGACGCGTTCTACTTCATGCCGATCCGCCGCACCCGGCTGCGGCGCGAGCAGCACCTCGAGTTCACCAAGCCCGGCGAGATGGCCTTCTTCGCCGACACCAAGGAGCTGTTGCGCGGTCGGGTGATCAAGCTGATGACCGGACGCTCGTGGTCGGAGGACCCGGTGTCGCGAACCCGCCGGCTGATCACCAACGTGCGTGTCACCGGTGACGACGGCACCGACATGACGGTGATGTCCAACTTCATGCTGTACCGCACCCGGCTCGACTCGCAGGAGGACAGCTGGATCGGCTCACGCGAGGACACGCTGCGCCGTGTCGACGGGTCGCTGCGGATCGCGGCGCGCACCATCCGTCTCGAGCAGACGGTCGTGCTCACGCGCAACATGAGCAACTTCTTCTGATGGGCACGTCGCACCAGGGTTGGCTCGACGACACCGTCGCACTGGTCACCGGCGGTGGATCGGGTCTCGGCCGTGCGATCGTCGAGCGCTTCGTCGCCGAGGGCGCTCGGGTCGGCGTGCTCGAGCTCGATGCGTCGAAGGCCGAGGCGTTGCGTCACGACCTCGGCGACGCCGTCTCGGTCACGGTGGGCGACGCCACGTCGTACGCCGACAACCAGCGCGCCGTGACCGACACGGTGGCGGCGTTCGGCAAGCTCGACGTGTTCGTGGGCAACGCCGCCCTGTGGGACTTCGCCGCGTCGATCGAGCAGCTGCCGGCCGAAGCGATCGACGAGGCGTTCGACGAGGTGTTCCGCCTCAACGTGAAGGGCTACCTGCTCGGGGCCAAGGCGTCGATCGAGGCGTTGCGTGCCACGAAGGGCAGCATCATCTTCTCGGTGTCGAACGCCGGCTTCTGGCCTGGTGGCGGCGGGCCGCTGTACGTGTCGTCGAAGCACGCCGTGATGGGCCTCGTGAAGCAGTTGGCCTACGAGCTCGCTCCCGACATCCGGGTCAACGGCGTGGCACCTGGCGGCATGGCCACCGACCTGCGCGGGCCCCGATCGCTCGGCATGCACGAGATGTCGTGGGGGTCGTTCCCCGTCGACCGGATCATCGAACAGCTGTCGCCGCTCGGCCGGCCGATCGCGCCGGCCGACTACACGGGCCACTACGTGCTGCTCGCCTCACGCGCGAACTCGCTCACCGTCACCGGGTCGGTGCACAACTGCGACGGGGGCATGGGCGTGCGCGGCCGTCGCGACCTCGATGCTGCTGCCGATGTCAGCGAGGCCTAGCGCGCAGCCGGTCGGCCGTGCCGAGCACGGCGGTCGCGAGCAGCTCGAACGAGTCGGCCATCGACGACTCGCCGGCCTGCTCGGCCACGAACAGCCCGTCGGCCAGGGCGAGCGTGAGCGTGACGAGGGCGTCGAGGTCGTCGTCGTCGAGGTCGGGGAACTGCTCGACGTACCCGGCCCGCGTGGTCGCCGCGGCTGCGGCGCGCACCTCGAGGAAGCGGCCGCGGGCGGTCGGCTCCTGCGGACGTCGTTCCAGCACCAGCATCAGGCCCAGACGCAAGAAGTCCGGGAACTCGCCGATCGCCCCGCCCACGCGGCGCATCCCCGTGCGGAACTCGTCGTCGGGCGAGTCGCTCGGCGGGTCGTCGTCGCGCCGTGCCGCCGAGGCCTCCTGCCACCGGGCGAAGCTGCGGTCGATCACCGCCGCCAGCAACTCGTCCTTGTCCTTGAAGTGCCAGTAGATCGAGCTCGGCGGCAACCCGGACCGCTCGCTGATCAGGTTGATGCTGGTGCCCTCGTACCCACGTTCCCCGGCGATCTGCGCCGCCGCGTCGAGCACCCGCTCTCGCGACGCCTCGCCGTTGGCCCGCCGACGTCGCTGCTCACTCACCCCATCGACCTTACAAAGAGGTAGCCCTCGTGATCACTCAACTCGGCCAGATCGAGTTCGTCTCGCCCCATGTCGAACCCTGGCGTTCGTTCGCCACCGAGGTGCTCGGCGCACAGCTCGCCGCTGACGGGCCCGATGGTTCGGTCCGCCTCCGCGTCGACGATGTCGCGCACCGCATCGAGATCCACCCCGGTGACGTCGACGACCTGTGGTGCCTCACGTGGGTCGACGACGACCGCGACACCACCGAGGCGGCGCTGGCGGCCGCCGGTGTCGTCGTCGACGACCACGCCTTCGTCGACCCCTTCGGCTTCCGCCATCGCCTCGTGAGCGGACTCGTGCTCGGCGAGCCCTTCGTGCCCGGCCGCGACATCAGCGGCTTCGTCACCGGCGAGCAGGGCCTCGGCCACGCCGTGCTGATCGTGCCCGACCTCGCTGCAGCCGAGCGGTTCTACGGCGACGTGCTCGGGCTCCGCGCGTCGGACTCGATCGAGTCCGGTCTCAGCCTGCGGTTCTTCCACTGCGCCGGTCGCGCCGCACGACACCACACGCTCGCGATCGCCGGCGTGCCCGGCATGGTGGGCATGCACCACCTGATGCTCGAGGTCGGCTCGATCGACGACGTCGGTCGTGCCCTCGACGCGGTCACCGAGCGAGCGATCCCGCTGACCTCCACCCTCGGTCGTCACACGAACGATCTGATGACCTCGTTCTACGTGCGCACGCCGAGCGGTTTCGAGATCGAGTACGGCACGGGTGGCATCACGATCGACGACGACACCTGGCAGGTCGCCACCTACGACGCGCAGAGCACCTGGGGACACCGCACGCCGCCCGGCGATCCGCTGTTCCCCGGCATCCTCCGTCCGTTCGAGCCCGTCGCCACCAGCCCTGCAGGAGCCGCCTCGTGAGCGCCACCATCACCACCACCGACCTCGCCGTCGGCGACGTCAGCTTCCACCTGTCGCAGACCGGCTCACCCGACGCACGACCGGTCGTGTTCCTGCACGGCTCGGGGCCCGGCGTGACCGCACTCACCAACTGGGAGTGGCTCATCGGCGAGCTCGGTGACGAGTTCCACTGCCTCGCGCCGGACGTGATCGGCTTCGGCGATTCCACCCACCCCGACCCGCCGCCGCAAGGGCTCGGCGCGTTCACCCAGCTGCGTGTCGACACGCTGCTCGCACTGTTCGACCAGCTGGGCCTCGACCAGGTGACGCTGGTGGGCAACTCGATGGGCGGGATCATCTCGGTCGCGCTCGCGCTGCAAGCACCCGAGCGGGTGCGGGCGATCGTGCTGATGGGCACCGGCGGCGCACCCGTGCCGCTCACCCCCGGCCTGTTGCAGCTGATCACCTTCTACGACACGCCGACCGCGGCGAACATGGCGAGCCTGCTCACCCAGTTCGTCCACGATCCGTCCCACTTCGGCGACGACCTCGACAAGATCGCGGCGGCGCGCATGCCCCGGGCGACGCGACCCGAGGTCGAGCGGTCGCACCGCGCCACGTTCGGCCCCGGCCCGGGGACGGGGTTCACGCCCGAGCGGATCGCGACGATCACCGCGCCCACGCTGGTGGTGCACGGCGACGACGACCGGATCGTGCCGATGGCCTCGGGCGAGTGGTTCGCCGAGCACCTGCCGAACGCCCGGTTCGAGGTCTTCCCCGACACCGGGCACTGGCTGCAGATCGAGCAGGGCCCGCGCTTCGCCGCATCGCTCCGGGCGTTCCTGGCGGCGACGTGAGCCGGGTCGTGCTCGTCACCGGGTGCAGCACCGGCATCGGGCTCACCACCGCGCTCGCGTTCGGCCGCGCCGGCGACCGGGTGTACGCGACGATGCGGGCACTCGAGCGGGGCGTGCGCCTGCGGCATCTCGCCGACGAGGCGGAACTCGACCTCGAGCTCGTGCAGCTCGACGTCACCGACGACGCGTCGGTCCGCGCGGCCATCGGCACCGTGCTCGACCGCGACGGCCGCCTCGACGTGGTGGTCAACAACGCCGGTGTCGGCCCGTTCGCCCCGATCGAGCACAGCACCGACGCGGACTGTGGTCGGCACTCGACACCAACGTCCTCGGCCCGGTCCGGGTCGCACGGGCGGCGCTTCCCGCGATGCGCAGTGCCGGAGCCGGCCACGTCATCACGATCAGCTCGGTCGCGGGTCGTCTGGCGCCGCTGCCCACCCAAGGCGCGTACGCCGCGTCGAAGCACGCGGTGTGCGTGCTCACCGACTCGATCAACGCCGAATGCGGTGCGTTCGGCGTGCGCGCGGACTGCATCGAGCCGGGGTTCTTCGCCACGGCGATCATGGACAAGGACACGGTGCCGCGACTTCCCGACGACGATCCCTACCGGCCGATGATGGACGGCGTCGAACAGTTCTTCCGCGCGTCGATGGCCGAGGCACCACCGCCCGACGCGGTCGCCGACCTCGTGCTCGCCGCCGCAGCCGGATCGCTCGGCACCGCGACGCACCACGTCATCGGCCTCGACGGACTGCCGCCGACGGTGTCGTCAGGCCGCGAACCGTCGTCGCGCGGCGAGGCCGGCTGACCGCCCGGCGACGAACGTCGAGCGCCGGCGCCGGCGAGGTCACCAGCCGAGTTCGTCGCAGCGGTGGCTGCCGGCGCCCGCCTCGATCTGCAGGGTGGCGTGGGGGAGTGCGAACCGATCGGCGAGCAGGGTCTGTGCCGCGTCGAGCACGGTGTCGTGGTGCTCGACGCCGTCGGTCACGACGTGCGCGGTCAGCACGTTCATCTCGCTCGTCAGCGTCCACACGTGCAGGTCGTGGACGTCGCGGACGTGGTCGAGCGCTCGCAGCGCCCGGTCGAGTTCGTCGACATCGAGGCCGTGCGGCGCGGCCTGGACGAGCACGCGCAACGCGTCGCGCCCGAGCCGTCCGGCCCGGGGGAGGATGAACACGCCGATCGCCGCGCCGACGGCCGGATCGATCCAGCCCCAGCCGGTGAGGCTCATCACGATCGCGGCGACGATCACCCCGATCGAGCCGATCATGTCGGACACCACCTCGAGGTACGCGCCCCGCACGTTCATGCTCTCCTCGGCGCCGGCGCGCAGCAGCAGGAACCCGACGACGTTCACCGCGAGCCCGATCGCACCGACGACGAGCACCGGGGTGGAGGCGATGTCGGGCGGGTCGCCGAAGCGCCGGATCGCCTCGACCAGCACGTAGCCGGCCACCAGGAACAGCAGGACGGCGTTGCCGAGCGCGGCCAGGATCTCGAGCCGGTACAGCCCGTACGTGCGGTGGTTGCGGAGGCCGGCCTGTTCGGCGCGTGACGCGGCCGTGATCGCGCCGAGTGCCATGCCCAGCCCGAGCGCGTCGGTGGCCATGTGCCCGGCGTCGGAGAGCAGTGCGAGCGAGTCGGTCATCAGACCGACCACGACCTGCACGACGAGGAATGCCGCGACCAGGGCGAAGGAGAGCTTCAGCCGCCCGAGGTGGCGGACGCCGGCACGCATCGAGACGTGCCCGTGATCGTGTGAGTGTCCGCGCGACGGTTCGTGTGCGTGATCGTGGCCCATCGGTGTGTGGAGATGATCGTTCGTGTCGGGGCCGACGTCAAACACCACCGAGGTGTGCACGAGAGGCCCGCCTGATCGCGTCGGGTCGCGTCACGACCGTCCGTCGCCCAGCGGGAGTCGCGCCAACTGTGTGCGGTTCTTGATCCCGCACTTGCGGAAGATGCGCACCAGGTGTGACTCGACGGTTCGGCGCGACACCACCAGGTGCGCAGCGATCTCGGCGTTGCTCAGACCATCGGCGACGAGTCTGGCGACATGGCGCTCGGCCTTGGTCAGCGCCGCGTCGAGGGTCGGCGTCGGTCGTGACCCCAGGCTGCGCAGGATCTCGTCCGCAGCGCCGACGGTGAGGTGCCCGTCGACGAACCAGTGCGACGGGACGGCCTGCACGGTGGCGTGGCGGTCGGGGAGCGAGGGACGCACCCACGGCTGCGCACCACAGCGGTCGCGGAGGTGTCCGGCCGCCCCGGCAACCGCCCCGACCACGTCGTCGTGGCCCGTGCGGGAAGCGAGCACGGCGATCCCGTCGAGCGCATCGGCCACGCGCAGCCGATAGCCGCGACGGATCCCGTCGCGCAGCACCTGACCGAACGCGAGCCTGGCCTGCAGGACGTCGTTCCCGGCGAGCGCCGCGTCGCCGAGCAGCAGCCCGGCCGCCAGTCGCGGCTGCATCATCGGAACCGTGTCGGCGAGCACCACGACGTCGGCCGCGGTGTGCAGCACCGACTCCCAGTGCTCGGCGATCGGGAGTGCTCCGGCGCGCCTGATCCGTTGCTCGAGCCGGAGCCACCACGTGGCGTCACCGTCCCACTCCGGGGTCTCGGCCAGTCGCGACGGCTCGGCCGCGAGCCAGATGAGGTCGGCCTCGAGTCGCACCTGGGCGTCGTAGTCGACGTGGCCGTCGAGCCCGTGACGGAGGGAGCGGGCGACGGCAGCGACGCGTGCGCGATCACCTCGTTCGACGGCGATCCACCCGATGAACGTCGTCGCCACGTAGGTGTGGTGGACACTCGCGGACCGGGACCACGACAGCAGCTCCTCGACGAGTCGCTCGGCCTCGTCGAGGTCGCCCCGCTGCATCGCGACCTCTGCCAGATGGCGGCGCGACTGTTCGACGAAGAAGCGTTCGCCGGCCTCGGCCGACGCCGCCATCGAGCGATGCGCGAACTGCTCGCCGCGGACGAGATCGCCGCTGTCGATCGACAGGATGCTGCGGATCGACCAGATCCGTCCGAGCACCACGTCCGGACGTTCGGCACGACCGGCGGCCGTCTCCGCCCGGTCGAGCCAGGCCTCGGCGGCGGCGATCGTGCCACCTTCGGACGTCGCCATCGCGGCGTACCGGGCGGTGTGGCCCTCCAGATCCGGTGGCAGACGTGCGCCGGTCCCGTCGACCGCCACGAACAGCTGCGAGAAGAGCCCCATCAGATCGCGAACGTGCATCCGCGCGGTCAGGGGCGTGTACAGGGCGTTGAGCAGCTGCGCTGCGGCGACCGCCATCGAGTCTCGATGCGCCGCGGGGGACGTCTCGATGCCGTGGATCGCCTGCCACGCGAGGTGCATGAAGGTGCCGGCGTTCGCGTCGAACAGGCGATACGTGGTGGGCTCGTCGCGGCCGTCGCCGACGACGGCGACGGCGGCCCACTCGACCACCGACTGCAGTGCGGCCGCGCCGGCCACGAGCCGCGCTGCTCGGTCGCGGATCGGCGGCAGGAGGTCGAAGGTGTGGCCGCGCACGACGATCAGTCCGTGGTCGACGAGTTGTGCGAGCGCCGCCACGGTGGTGGCCTCGTCGGTTCCGGCGAGTCCGGCGATCAATTCGAGCTCGGCAGCGCCGGCGGTCCACCCGAGCGCACCGAACACTCGCCGGACGTCGTCGTCGAGCCGCGACAGCGTGCGGTCGACGCTGAGGTCGACGACATCGTCGTCGATGACCGCGCCGTGTGATCCGGCGAAGGGCGCGCCGAACCGTGCGATCTGCCTCGCCGCCAACTCGACGGCGAGGGGGAGCCCGCCGGTGGCCACGACGGCATCCGCGAGCGACTCGGTGCGCTCGGTGGATCCGCCGTGCAACCGCACGAGCCGAAGCAGCATCGCGCCGGCGGGACTCGCCACGGGATCGTCGTCGCCGAGCGGGAGCGGCGCCAGCCGGACGATCGGCACCACGCCGGACAGCGGCACCCGGCTCGTGATCAACACCGCCGCAGTCGAGGCGCTCCACATCCGCACGACCTCGGCCAGGTCGGCGGCGAGGTGTTCGACCCCGTCGAGGACGACCAGCCCGGAGGCATCGGCCATCGCCGCTGCCGCCACGTCCCGGACGTCCTCGTCGGGGAGTGCGTCGACACCCATCGCTCGCACGATCGTCTCGGCGACGGCGTCGACGGTGTCGAGCGGCTCGACGTCGATCCAGGTCACCCGAGAACCCCCGCGCACGGCATCGTCGGCGAGGTGACGGGCGACGGCCGTCTTCCCGATGCCTCCGGTGCCGACGACGACGCACCGTCGATCGATGTCGAGCGAGCTTCGGACGCACTCGAGGTCGTCGTCGCGGCCGATCAGCGCCATCCGTCGGACTCTAGGTGCCGAGGGCGACGCGCACCCGGGGGAGAGGTCGCCGACCAGCACACGGAGCAGAAGTTGCGTGTTTCCACCGATGTCGAGCGCTCGTCCGCGACGCCACCATCACGGCATGGACGCATCCCGCCACGACGGAGCCCGGCTCGGCCACACCGCACTCGTCACCGCCGACCTCGACCGCTTCCGCCGCTTCTACGAGGACGTGTTCGGCTTCCGAACCGTGATGGTCGACCACCCGGACGGCATGCCGTTCCGTCGCCTCGCATCGATGGCGGACGCCGTCGGGGACGACATCCGCCTGCTGCTGTTCGAGGTGCCCGGTTACGCGTCGGGTCTGCCCGACGACGTGATCGGTCGCCGTGGGCGGCTCGATCACGTCGCCGTGCACATCGGCGAGCCCGACGGGTTCGACGACCTCGTCGGGCGCCTCGTCGAGTGCGGCGCCAGCTCGGGCGAGATCAGCGAGCTCGGCCCGGTCCGGTCGGTGCTGTTCGTCGACCCGGACGGGGGTCACCACAACCTGCAGACACCGAACCCCGAGTGGGTGCCGCCGAGGAGCGTCGAGATCGTCGATCCGGCCCTGTGGGCACGCGGCCGCGGCGACGGGCTGCCGACGGCCTGATCCACCTCACCTCACGCCGGGCGAACCGACGCGTCGGCGACACACCTCACCCATCACTGCCACGGCCGACCGGCCAGGAGGACCCACCCATGCGACACCGCTCCATCTGCGCGTCCCTCGTCTCGTTGCTGCTCGCCGCATCGGCGTGCGGTGACGACGGCGACGCCACCACCACCACTCGCTCGGATCCGCCACCGACGACCGCGACCACGGACACCGCGACCACCGAGACGACCGCACCGGCTGACACTGCGACCGGCATCGATCCGGCGGACGCCGAGTACTGCGCGGCCGTCGAGCGGATCAACAGCTCCGACTCGATGCCGACCGTCGACGAGGTCCGCGCGTACCTCGAGGTCGCACCTGACGAGGTGCAGGCCCCCGGGCAGGTCGTCATCGACGCACTGGAGGCCTCGGGCGGCGACTTCACGGCGGTGTTCGCCGATGAGGCGGCAGGTGCAGCGCTCGAGCAGATCACGGCGATCGAGGCGGAGCGCTGTGGCACCGGTGACGACGGACCGCCACAGGACCCGATGGTCACCGTCGTCGACGAGGCCGCGACTCGCGTCGACGTCGTCGCGACCGAGTACGCGTTCGACGCAACGATGCCGACCACCCCGGGCCGCTACTCGTTCGTGATGAGCAACGGGGGAGCCGAACCACACCTGATGGTGCTGCTCCGGCTGGCCGACGGCGCGACGCTCGACGACGTGCTCACGACCCAGGGCGAGGAGGGCGTGGCCGAGCAGTACGAGTCATCACCCGCGACGCCCGGAGGCGAGGGAGTGCTCTCCGTCGACCTCGTCGCAGGTCGGTGGGTGCTGCTCTGCCCGATCCCCGGACCGACCGGGACGCCGCACTTCGCCGACGGCATGTTGCGCGAGTTCACGCTCTGATCGCGGTGCGGTGCGGCGCGGCACGGCGGTCGCGGCGATGTCGCGACGCGCGGCCTGCGACGGGACCTCCCGCCCTGTTCACGGACGAACCCGGGGAAGAGCATGGGCGCGGCCTGTGGCGCGGAGGTCTCCGCTGCGCCGGTCGAGAGGAGCAGGGCTGTGCAGCGCGTCGAGCGCACCGGAGCAGGACCGGCGACCGGACATCCGGCCACGGTGCGGCGCGCCGACCTCGTCGCCGGCACCGGCCTCGCGCTCGTCGGCGCGGTGGTCGTGGGTGCGGTGGTCGTGGGGGTGATCGTCCTCGACACCTACCTGTTGATCGAACCGTGGGGGCTGGCCGTCGGGGCATCGTTGCTGATCGCGTCGCTGCGAGCGGCACTCCCGCGAGCCGCCGGCCTGTGCTCGGTCGTCGTCGGCTCGGTGCTCGTGGCCGTGGGGATCGGGTCGGTGCCCCACCTGCTCGAGGAGCCGACGAGCCTCGCAGCGGTCTCGTCGGTGGTGTTCGTGCTCGGTGGGCTCGTGGCATCCGCCGTCGGGCTGCGGGCGGCGCTCGCCGGACGGCGTCTCATCGGCCGGGCCGTCGGCTCGGTCGCCGCGGTGTCGGTGCTGCTCCTCGTCATCGCCGCGGTGGCGCCGGCGATCGCCGCGAACGACGTGCCGGCGACGAGCGTGTCGGCCACGCCCGACGCCGTCGGTCTGCCGTTCGAGTCGGTCACGTTGCGAACGGACGACGGCGTCGATCTCGCGGCGTGGTACCTCGCGGGTGAGTCGGGCGCAGCGGTCGTGGTGCTGCACGGCGCTGGCTCGACACGATCGGACGTGCTGGACGAGGTCGCCGTCCTCGTGCGGCACGGCTACTCGGTGCTCGTGCCCGATGCCCGGGGACACGGTGACAGCGGCGGACGCGCCATGGACTTCGGGTGGTTCGGTGATCTGGACGTGGCCGCGGCGGTCGACGACCTCGCACGTCGACCGGGTGTCGATCCCGGCCGGGTCGGTGTCGTGGGCTTCTCGATGGGTGGTGAGGAGGCCATCGGGGCCACCGCGGCCGACCCGCGCATCCGCGCCGTCGTAGCCGAGGGCGCCACCGCGCGGGTGGCCGACGACAAGGGCTGGCTCTCCGACCAGTACGGGGTCCGAGGTTGGCTGCAGGAGCAGGTCGAGCACGTGCAGTACGGGATCACGGACCTGCTGACCGACGCGGCTCCACCGACGTCGTTGCGGTCGGCGGTCGCGCATGCCCACCGGACGCAGTTCCTGCTGATCACTGCTGGAACACTCGACGACGAGGCGCACGCCGCCGCGCACATCAGGTCGGCTGCACCAGACCGGGTCGAGGTGTGGACGGTGGCGGACGCCGGGCACGTGGGTGGTCTCGAGACGCAGCCCGACGAGTGGGTCACACGGGTGGTCGGCTTCCTCGACGAGCAGCTCTCCTGACCGAACGATCACGCTGGGCATCCCGGATCCGGTGACCCCGGTCGGGACTACAGTCACCCCAGGGGGACCGATCGGAGGGGCGATGAACGTTCGCAGCATCCTCGACCAGAAGGGTTCGGCGGTGGAGACGGCAGGTGTCGACGACACCCTCGGCCAGGCCGCCGCCCGCCTTCGCGACCGGGGCATCGGAGCACTGGTGGTGACCCACGACCGGGTCACCATCGTCGGCATCCTGTCCGAACGCGACGTGGTGAGCGCCGTGGCCGCACACGGCGCCTCCGCGCTGGGGCGTTCGATCGGATCGGTGATGACGAGCGATGTCGTCACCTGCGTCCCGAGCGATTCCGTCGAACACCTGATGGGGCTGATGACCGACCGCCGGATCCGTCACGTGCCGGTGGTCGACCCCGACGGCAGGCTCGCCGGCATCGTGTCGATCGGCGACGTGGTGAAGGCCCGTCTGCGCGAGCTGCACCACGAGAACCAGGCACTGACCGAGTACCTGCACCAGGGGCGCTGAGTCGCCGAGGTGCTCAGCCTCGCCCGCGACTGCGCGCGTCGGCCAGCAGCTTGGCGATGAGCTCGTCGCCGCGCTGCTTCGCCGCTGCCGAGTGCAGGCGCTGCGACGCCATCCGGTTCGACCGCGCCGACTGGAGGTAGTTGCGTTCGTACAGTTCGCCACGGCTGCCGACGAGCGAGCCGCAGAAGTCCCAGGCGATCCGGAAGATGGTGCTGCGGTCCTCGGCGCTGATCCCGTTGGCCCCGGGCAGGAACTCGTCGACGAGCCCGCGGATGCGGGTGTCGGCGAGCTGCGGATGGCTGGTCGTGGCGAGCAGGTTGTGGCTGCCGATCGTCTTCAGGATCTCGTTGGTGCGGGTGAACCAGTCGGGCAGCAGCGCACGCAGCGGGTGCAAGGCGCGCGCCTCGCAGTAGACCCAACCACCGTCCCAGGTGACGCAGTGGTCGACCGCACACGTGAGCGCACTGCGGGTCATCTCGACGTAGCCGAGCAGCTCGCCGAGCAGCTCCATCGTGCGCTCCGACTCGTCGTTGACCGCCTGGGCCATCCGGCACGCGAGGCCGTAGGCGAACTCGAGCTTCACCAACGCACGCGCCGTCGTCTGCTGCATGATGTTCGGCCACCACGGGCTGAACGCGAGGACGGTGTTGTACACCTCGATGTTCCCGTCGATCCACACGTTCGACTTCGGGATCTCGACGTCGTCGAAGATGCAGTACGCGTCCTGTTCATCGAAGCGGGTCGAGAACGGCGCGTCGACCGGGTCGAGGTCGGTGCGCAGCCCGCTGTCGCGGCACAGGAACACCAACCCGGGAGCGTCCATCGGCACGGTGAACGCGAGCGCGTACTCGGCGGGCCCGTCCGGTGGCAGGGGCGACCCGGGGTACACGGTCTGTTCGTCGGCGTACGGCGCGAGCGTGGCGAGCAACCGGGCGCCACGCACGACGATCGAGTCGGCGGTCTCGCCGACCTTGTGCAACGGCACGGGGTTGTCGCGGTACGTGCGATCGCGTGCCCTGTCGATCGTCGGGTGGATGATCGTGTGCGTGAGCGAGAGGTCGTCGCGGCGAAGCCGCCGCTGGAACGCCACCAGGTTCTCGTAGCCGGGCTCGTTCGCGCCGTCCGAACCCGCCCAGCGGGCGCGGTCGGCGGCGAACCCGGCGAAGGTGACGTTCATGTAGTCGGGCGTGCGGCCCATCACGCCCATACTCGACTCGGCGATCAGACGCAGGCCCGTGCCACGGCGCACGAGGTCGTCCTGGCTGCGCGGCTGCATGTGGCTGACGTTGATCGGCTCGCCGGACTCGGGGTCGTCGATCAGCAGTTCGTCCGGGCGTTCGAACTGCAGGTCGTAGTAGCGGGCGATCGCCTCGGCACCACCGCGGAGCTGCGGGTGCTCGACGACGTCGTCGACGCGCTCGTGACCGAGCCAGATCTCGCGGTCGGTACGGCGGAGGCCGGCCAGATAGTCGGCGCCGGTACGTGCAGGCATGGTCGTCCTCGCTCGATCAGGACCGGCCGAAGACCGGGTAGTCGGTGCTGTCCTCGAGGGCTTCCTCGCCGTCGCGTGGCAGGTTCTCGAAGTAGCTGAGCGCGGCGTCGACGTCGCCCTCCCACACCTCGGCCGGCAGGTCGTACAACACCTCGATGCCGTTGCCGTCGGGGTCGGCGACGTACACGCTGTGGGTCATGCCGTGGTTGCCGCGGACCAGGAACTCGACCCCGCTCGCCCGCAGGTGTTCGAGCTGGGCGAGCCAGGCGTCGCGCGAGCCGTAGGCGAGGGCCAGGTGCACCAGCCCCTCGTACGGCGGGAACATCGTCCACGGGATCACCTCGCGGGCGATGCTCGGGTCGCGCATCTGCACCAGCGCGATGTCGTGGTGGTGGTCGCCGGCGCCGCGGTAGAAGCGCATGTCGATGCCCAACGACTCGGGCACACGCAACCGGCCGCACTGCTCGAAGCCGAGCAGATCGGTGTAGAAGCGGTGCGACGCCTCGATGTCGCGCACGTTCAGCACCAGATGCGACACCGATGGGACGGACGGTCGGGTCGTCATGGACGTCTCCAGGTCTCGGGCGTCGCCCCCTGCGCCGCTCGTCGATGCCAGCATGTCACCTGCACCCCACCGCTCGTGTCAGCGGCCGGGTGACGAACGGTTCCGCTCCCGGACGGTCGTCGGCACGACGGACGGCACCCGGCCGGCGCCGTCATCGACGGGAGAGGGAGACGTCCGTGGACGCACGGGGAGCATCGACCGATCGGATCGGTCCGCAACACGTCGGGGTGTTGCGCGCCGTCGCTCGGTGGATGCTGCCCGCGGGCCACGACTACACCGAGGACGACGTCGACCTCGCGGCGGCGATCCTGATCCCGGCCGTCACGGCGGGCCACACCCGGGTCCAACTCCGATGGGGATCGACCGCTCCGTCACGTGAGCGGCAGGCGCACGCTCCGGTGATCGAGGTGTTCGAAGGTCGTCGGCTCGTCGCCGAGATCCCCTGGGCGGACCTCCGGATCGAGGACCGTCCGCTCCGCCCGCCGAGCGACCTGTTCGCCACCGGCGGCTGGTGAGGCCGGCGGGCCGCCGTCAGCCTGCATCCGACGGTGGGAACTCGAACGTGTCGGTGACCAGTGTGCGCCCGTCCCACGTCCGACCGCTCAGGGTCACGGTCACCGGCGCGTCGCCGCCGGGGTCGTCGACGTCGAGCACGCCGTACTGCCCGCCACCCGGGAACGCGCCCTCGCTGTACGGGCCGCCCTTCACGTTGCCGTGCCGGTCCAGCGCCGCCGCCTGCAACAGCGGGAACGAGCCCGACCCCGGCGTCGCCGCGTAGCCCGTGTTGGTGCCGTCGTCGATCGCGACCATGTGCGCGTCGCCGCTCACCATCACCAGGTTGTCGATGCCCGCGTCGGCGATCGTCTGCGAGATCAGCGTCCGCTCGCTCGCGTATCCGGACCAGCCGTCACCACCCGGACGCGGAGCCCCGATCCACGGCACGCCGTTCGCCCAGACGACGAGGGCGTGCGTGCGACTGGCCGTGACCAGTTCGTCGAGCAGCCAGGCGAGCTGTTCGTCGCCGAGCATCGCGTCGTCGGTCCGCTGCGAGCGGGTGTCGGTCAGGACGAAGCGCACACGGCCGACGGTGAACGACTGGAAGATCGCGACGTCGTCGACCAGGGGTGCACTCGGGACGACGCTGCGGTACACGTCGGCGACCGCGGCGCGGCCTGGGGACGACGAATCGGCGTCGTTGGGCCCGTAGTCGTGGTCGTCCCAGATGTAGGCGAACGCCGTGGAGCGGTAGAGCGCTGCCTGCGCGGGCCGCGTCAACACGCGGTCGAGCGCGTCGAGGAACGGCCCCGGCTCCGTCGCATCGATGTTGCCGTAGTGGATGTCGCCGAGCACGAGGTACATCAGCGCGTCCTCGGCCGCCATCGCGTCGAACACGGACCCGTTCGAGCCGGTCCGAGCGCACGCGCCGAGCACGACCGTGAACGACATCGGACCGTCGGCGGTGGTGCGGAACTCGCCGAATCCGCGCCCGCCGTCCGGCTCGCCGTCGACGACCACGCGGTACGAATACCGGGTGTTCGCGGCGAGACCCTCGACGTGCATGCGGACGACGCCGTACTCGTCGGTCGTCGCGGGATCGGAGAGGGATCCCGGGTCGTCCGGACCGCTCGTCACCCGCAGGACCGCCGTGGCCTCCGGATCCTGCAGACGGGCGGTC
>WBZM01000511.1_pt1 | contig 53821 bp, 35 predicted proteins | sample 5204271 | NCBI WGS metagenome assembly WBZM01 (sample SAMN12344346, study PRJNA552823) | activated sludge metagenome | biome: Activated sludge suspended growth; feature: Nitrification reactor; material: Wastewater; isolation source: activated sludge from nitrification reactor of wastewater... | reverse complement strand
GGCTGCATCATTGCCGGGCTGGGGTATTTGGGCAGTTTTTTCAGTTTGAACCTTGCTGGGGGCATTCCAAAATCCAGCAAAAATTTCACGATTGTCACCTATAACATAGCGGCGCTGAGTGGCTATGGCTGGGGCAACAAGGAAACGAACGCCAAGTTGAAGGCCGAGTTCTTGGCCTTTAGTGGCAGCATTGATATGCCCGATGTGTTCTGTGTGCAGGAAGGCAAGGGTGAGCGTTTTTTGGAACTGGTGCGGCAGACCTTCAATTACCAGCACATTCACAAGTCGAAGAACACCATCATTTTTTCAAAATACCCCATTGTCAGCAACGGCGAAGTGCCTTTCGAAAACACGACAAATTCATGCGCTTGGGCGGATTTGGAAACACCCAACGGCACGATGAGGGTCTATGATGTACACCTGCAATCCAATAAACTCGGCCAGACCGCCGACCGCATAGCCACGAAGGGAGACCTGCGGGAACGGGGCACCTGGCGCGACATCCGCTTTGTGTTGGGCCGCTACCGCACTGCCGTGCGCATACGTGCAAAACAAGCCCAAGCCGTGTCGAGGCACATGGCCAAAAGCCCGCACCCCGTCATCCTCTGCGGCGACCTGAACGACCCGCCTGTTTCCTACGTTTATCGGCTCCTGTCAAAAAACAAGCAGGACAGCTTTTGCGAAAAAGGGTTCGGCATCGGCTCCACGTTCGCCGGCAACCTCCCCTTCCTCCGCATAGATTATGTGCTGCCTGATGCCCGTTTCAAGGTCTTGCGCCATCGGGTGCTCGATTCGAAACTCTCCGACCACTACCCCGTGCAGGTGACGCTCCGCTGGGCGAAATAGGCCTGCTCCCACCATCGCTGAATATGGGTATTTTTTGTGCTTGCGCAATTTTTGTCCTGCATTCTCAAGCCTTTTCAAAAACATGGCAAAATTTTTGAAACTGAATAATACCTTCTTTCAAGTATTCGCTTTGCTTGACTGAAAGATGCCGACGAAGGCTTTTGCCATCCGGCACTCATGAACAAAAATACACCCATGAACATTGCCACCTCCCACGGGTGGTGTCTGTTGTCGGCATTCCAGGCCCACAACCACCACCACAATTTTCGGCCTTGTCACACTTGGCTGAAACCCTTTTGCAAACCCCTCGTACATACATCCGTTTTCAACTACAAAAAGGAGGCTTTACTGATGGCTATAGACTTGCTTCTGGCAGTGGCGACGACCCGCCCTGCAGGAGGCCGGAAGCGGTTTGCCATACCCCGACCGTTTGTTCAATGGGTTATAATCCTGTAAATGAGATGCGCATTTACACTATTTGAAAAAATGAATTTGAAAGTGATATAGGCGTAAATGGCTGTTATTCACGCATTTTCAAAACAGGCAAATTATGAACTCTGTGACAAACCGAAAAAATCGTTTGACCTTCAATTATTCTTCTTCGTAAGATATTGAAAATCAAACAATTGCAATCGTCAAACCGTTTCCTCATGGATGACTACCGTACCGTAATTGGTAGCTGCCACTGGGGAAATATGTGCGATAAAGTCTTTTATCTTTAACCACTATTTTCACTAAAAACAGCTGGCTATGGGGCAATCCAATACCAACGACCGTCAAGCCAATCTCAACCTGATTTTTAAATATGAAGCCATGTCAGAAAAAAATCAGGTGAAATTTGCCGACCTTCAGTCTTACCACACGCTCGTGGACTATTACGAACGGGAGTGCCTGCTCGACCGGGCGCTCGAAGTAATTGACCATGCTATTGCCCAATTTGGGTACCAGTCCGGCCTTTATTTAAGGAAAGCGGAACTGTTGCTGGAAAAAAAGGAAACACTCCAGGCACTTTCGTTGCTCGACCAAGTGGAAACCTTGTCCCCAGCACTGCTCCGAACCTCCACGCTGCGGGCCGAGGGGCTTACCATGATGGGGCTTCACCAGCAGGGCCTCACATTGCTCGATGGCCTTCGGAACAGGGTCAATGGCAAGGAACTCAGCAAGGTCTATGTTTGCGAAGCACTGATATATGACAACCTACAGGATTTTGAGCACATGTTTTATGTGCTGAAGGCCGCCCTTGCCGAAGACCCTTCCAATACTGAGGCCCTGTCGAGGATGTGGTATGTAGTGGAATATGCCCGCAAGCATGAGGAGAGTATAGAACTCCACACCAAAATAGTGGACGAAGACCCCTATAACGCACTTGCTTGGTATAATATAGGTGCGTCACAGTCCTACCTCTGCAATTACGAAGAAGCCATCGAAGCCTACGAATATGCTTTTTTGGCCAAGGACGACTTTGAGTTCGCCTACCGTGAATGTGCCGAGGTCTGCCTGATGACCCGCAATTTCCAGAAAGCCCTCAGCTGCTACCAAGATGTGCTGGAGCGCTTCGAACCAGATGCCGACCTTTTCCTCAACATCGGTAAATGCTACGAAGAGCTGGGCAACTATGTGGTGGCCCGTGAGTTCTTCCAGCAGGCAGCAGCCCTCGACCAGTACAATGCCGAAGCGCATTTCCATATTGGCCGCTGCTTCAGTCGCCAAAAAGATTGGCAACGTGCGGTGACGTCACTGCAAAAAGCTGTCCGGCTCGATGACCGGAACGAAGACTATCTATCGGCCATCGCCGTGGCTTACCAGAACACGGGCAACCTGGGCAAGGCGCTGGATTTTTTCAAAGAAGCCGCAGAAACGGCCCCAGAACTGCCCGAACACTGGCTCAACCTCGCAAACTTCCTCATGCGTCAGCGCCGGTTCAACGAAGCACTGGATGTGTTGGACGAAGCCGATGTACATACTTATGGGCCTGAGATTCTTTATTGCCGGAGTGCCTGCCTCTTTCAAATGGGCAACAAATCGGAGGCCCTGCATACCTTGGAGGAAGCCCTTTACGAAGATTTCGATGCGCACACGACCCTCTTCAAGCTGCTGCCCGTGTTGGAAAAGGACAAGGAAGTGAAAGCCGTGATTTCGATTTTCCAGCCGGAACCTTGAACAAAACACTTCGCCTCTCGTGTAGGTAACTTACTGCCCTTTATATATGCGGCTTCCAGTGGAAAAACGGAAGCGCCTCACCCTTGGTGGAAGGACGATGCTTGAGCAATTGGGCATCGTTCTTTTTTTTTGGTGTCGGCCAAAAATTTGCACCACCGCTGTTTGGAATGTTTTTTGAAAAGAGAGGCAAGAAAAAACCTCTATCCCCCGCAATTATTTTTCAAAAACAACTATGAAAAAACATAGCTGCCTGTTCCTTGCCGCCAGTTTGGCATTCTTCACCGCCTGCAACGAGACGCCCAACAAAGTCATCAGCATCAATCCAGAAGAGTTGACTACCGAAGACCAAGTCAAGATTGGCGAGGCATTCCAGTTGGCACTGGAGTCCGATGGCGACGTTTTCAACCTGCTTGATAAATCGGAGTACCCAGAAGCCTATGCCTATGTCGAACAGCTGTTCTACGCCATGCTGAACACGGCCCCGGTACAACGCCGCCTTGATTTTGACTGGTCGGTAAAGATTATCCACGATGATGAGGTGCGAACTGCCTTCTTCCTTCCGGGTGGCCATTTTTACGTCTATACGGGCCTTTTAAAATACCTCGATTCTGAAAGCCAATTGCTTGGCGTCATCGGCCATGAAATGTATTACACGGACAGTGATTTGCTCATCAACCGCATCAAACAAGAATTCGGTGGCGTGATGCTTGGCGATATATTGCTCGAAAACCCAGTGCCAGAACTGCCCGATTATGCCGCCGAAGTACCTCACCTAATCTTTGGTGAGCCATCGGTCGTTTTGGCCGATTCCTTTGCCGTGGAAATGATTTGCCCCTTCTTGTACGAGCCTTCGGGCATCAAAAAGATACTGGAAAAAGCCAAGGATGAAGAAATACAACCGCTATGGCTGGAGGCACGGCAGGGCAAAATTGATACTCGCATCAAATACCTGAATGCAGAAATTGCTGAATGCGGGCTGCCCGGTGTTGCCAATGTGGAGAATTATGACAAGTTTAAAACGGAGTATTTGCCTTGACAACCATTTCAAATAGGAGTCATCCCGAATTATTAGTCATCAAGAAAGCAAAACTCCCGAAGACACCCAAAAAAACAAAAGCGGCGGCGGCATCGAAGATGCCGCCGCCGCTTTTGTTTTTGGGGGCGGAGTGATTTTCCAAGGAAAATAACCCCGCCCCCCTTACAATCATCAGTACCCGAAAAAATTCGGGATGATTCATGTTCAACGTGTATAACTACCCTTTATAAAACGGCAACTTCACCACCTTCGCCGCCAGCTTCTTCCCACCCGCCACCACTTGTATGTCAGTACCTTCCTTCACAAATGGCGTAGTTACATAGCCCATGCCGATGGGTTTATCAAGCGATGGCGACTGCGTACCGGAAGTCACCTTGCCAATCGTATTGCCATCCATGTCTTCGATGGGATAATCGTGGCGGGGTACCCGGCGGTCGAGCACCTCGAAGGCTACCAGCCTACGGCTTAGGCCGGTTTCTTTTTGCTGGCGCAAAAAGGCGGCGTCGTTGAAATCACCCTTGTTCAACTTGGTAATCCAACCGAGGCCAGCTTCGAGCGGGGAGGTCGTGTCGTCTATATCATTGCCATAGAGCGCAAAGCCCATTTCGAGGCGGAGCGTATCCCTTGCGCCGAGGCCGATGGGCTGTATTCCATAGTCTTTGCCTGCGGCAAAAACGGCATCCCATAGGTGCCCCAAGTCTTCGTTTTTCACATAAATCTCAAAACCACCTGCACCTGTGTAGCCCGTGGCACTTACCAGCACATTGTCAATGCCAGCAAAGCGACCCTTGGCGAAGGTGTAGTATTTCATGCTGTGCAGGTCAATATCGGTGAGGGATTGCAGCGCCTCGGCTGCCTTGGGACCTTGCACGGCGAGCAGCCCGGTCTCATCCGAGATGTTTATCATGCGGGCTTCGTAACTGTTGTGCTTCGAAATCCAAGCCCAGTCCTTGTCAATATTGCTGGCGTTCACCACGAGCATAAAGGCCTGTTCCCCTTCGGCACACATGTCTTCAGGAAGGCGATAAACCAGTAGGTCGTCCACGATGCCGCCTTGGCCATTGGGCAGGCAGGAGTACTGCACATCGCCTATGCCGAGCTTGCTGGCATCGTTGGAGGTTACTTTCTGAACGAGGTCGAGCGCCTGCCTGCCCCGTACGATGAACTCGCCCATGTGCGATACATCGAACACGCCGACGCCCTTGCGGACGCATTCATGCTCCTCCCGGATGCCCGCATACGAGATGGGCATGTTATAGCCAGCGAACTCGGCCATTTTAGCCCCAAGGGCTATGTGCTTTTCCGTCAGTGGTGTGGATTTCATAATTGCTTGATTGTTAAATGGTTAGGTCTATTAAGTTGGCAGTTCGGCAGTTTGCAGTCAGCCTAAGAGTCAATTAGTCTTGAAGTCCAAAGCTCGGCATTGACTAAAAGACTAAACAACTGTCGAACAGACTGCCAACTGCCAACTGTCGAACTGCCAAACTCACTTAGGTTCTACAACAGTCATTTCCTCAATCACGTCGCCAATTTCCAACTTGTGCACCACGTCCATGCCTTCGGCCACCTTGGCGAAAATGGTGTACTTGCCATCCAAGTGCGGGGCAGGGCTGTGAGTGATGAAGAACTGAGCCGACTCCGTGTTGTTGCCGGCAGAGGCCATGCCCACATAGCCTTCTTGGTCGTAGTGGAGGTAGGGCAGTTCCGAGCGGATGGCATAGTTGGGGCCGCCGTAGCCATCGCCACGGGAGCAGCCTCCTTGTGCCACAAAATTGGGTTCGATGCGGTGGAAATTCTTGCCGTTGTAGTATTTGTCTTTGATCAGTTCCAGGAAATTGGAGACCGTGCCAGGTGCGGCGTCCACCAGTAGGTCGAGGCTGATGACGCCCTTCTTGGTTTTGATGTTCACCCTTGTGCCCGGTTTGAAATCAGTGATGATTTTCCAGTCAATCTTATGTCCGAACTTCGCCTTGGTCGGGGCGGAGTACTTTTGCCCTTTGAAATATTCTATCGTCTGTCTCAACTCGTTGTACGTTTCGATTTCTTGCGGGAGGCGCAGTTTCTTCGCTGCATTTTCAAGAATAAGCACGCTGTCGAATACCGACTTAAAGTTGGCAGAAGAATCCCGGAGGGCAATGGCTGCCTCGGCCACCATGCCAGGGTCGCCAGTGCTGATAGCGTCAACGAAGCACTCGGCAAGTTCTCGCCGGGCAGTGGCACCGCCGCCAAAGAAGCTGTTGAAATTGCTCATGGAGGCGATGTTGGCAAGTGCCTTCACACTGGCCGTGCGCACGGCAATGTACTGGGAAGGATAGCCTGCGTCACGGATATAGCGATAGTTCCAGCCATATTGGCTCAGTGCCGACAAGGCTGCGGCTTTTTCATAGGGAGATGTAGCGTTCTCGAATCGCCGCTTGATTTCCCAGTTGAGGTATTTGCGGGTTTCCTCGAAGCCATAGGGCAGGTGCTTTGAGGCTGCTGCATACATGGCCGTGGCGATTTCCCATTTGCGTCCCGGTTGCTTCGCAATTTCCCAATAAGTGCCAGCTTCCTCTGCCACGCCATGATTCAAAAAAAACTCGGCGGCCACCCTTGCAACGGGCATGTTGGGGTCGGACAGGGCATTGTAAACCGTCGTCTTCACCAGTGCGTAGTCAAAATTGCCGAGCGCCCGCAGGATATTGCACTTCACCCGATAGTCGCTCTCGATATTGTATTGGTAGAACAGGGCGTTGGCGGCTTTCAGCGATTTTGTTTTTCCGAGGGCAATGGCCAACACCATGCGCACCCGATAATCCTCCTCCTTGGCCAATGCCGGTCCGATGAGGCTGTCCCCGTTTGTCAGGTCAATCTTTCTCGCACGGGATAGGTAATTGGCACCTATGAGTCTCACATCGGTGGGGTAGCGGGAGTTGGTGGCAAAGTCGAGCATCTTGGCGGTGCCAGTTGGCGAAATCGAATCCCGCAGGGCAAACCGGTAGATTCCCCAAGCCTGACCTGTGAGTAGGGCCGTGTCCTTAAAAGCGTAGGTGGTGATGCTGGCCAAGTTGTCGAGCATGGCCCGATTGCCACATTTCCCGATGGCTTCCATGATGGCTGCGTTCACGTTCCTGTAAACGCCCGCCGTGTCGCCCCGGTCGAAGCCCTCCAACAACAGCCGCTGCGCCTTGATGTTGCCGATTTGTCCCAAGGAGTAGGCGGCTGCGATGCGCACCTCTTCTTCAATATCATTGCGGAGCAGGCTGCCAAGGCTATCAATGGCCATGCTGTCCTTTGTAGAGGCGAAGGCAATGGCGGCCATGTAGCGAAGGGTGGCGTCCTTGTTCTTGAAATAGCGCAAAAGGCTGTCCGTCTGGCTCCTGTCCTTCAGGTCATAAACGGCCTGATAGGTTGGGTTGGTGAAATCCAGGTGCACACCCATTGCCTTCTCTTCGGAGGGAGGCACGCATTGCGTAAAAAAGCCTATTGCTAAGACTAATAAGGGTAGATATTTGTTCATTGATGCTATTGATGCTGTTGATGCTGGATACTTGATACTTGATGCTGTTGATGCTGGATACTTGATTCCTCCTGCCCGTTAACCAGTATCCAGTATCAATAATATCCAACATCCAGTAAGTCATCTTCCAATTACCGTCAACTGTTCATTGTTCAGCCATTTTTTCAGGAATGCCCGGTTGTTGGACAATTCCACGATATAATACTTGTCGTATGCACAAAAAACGGGCGACTTTTCGGCCAGTTCGATGGTAACTGCTCCCGGCGAAATGTAGCTCGAATGGGCAAAGAAAACTGTTCCACGCCGTTTTACCAAAAAGCCCACATGGCTGCGGCCAAGCCCCACGAAGCAGATGCCTTCGCCGATGGCCTCTTTTATATTGGCCAAGTTTTCCGCTGTGCTTTCACCAGATATTTCAATCACCCTACCATCAGCAGCCAATGTTTTTGCCTCGTTTTCAGGCGTCTGTTGTGCCAACTGGTAGCGGTTGACGTTCACGCCAAGGTGCTGCAAGCTGGTCGAAACGAAGTAGCCGCAAGCGATGCTGCCTTGACCAGGCGTATCGGTATGGCCATTGAAATCCCATTCCGTGCCGTACCAATGCGGGATGATATCGTTCAGCAAGGCCGTTTCGAATTCGGTTCCCACTTTCTCCATCGTTCCTGAAGCAAGTTGCCGCCGCTTGGTTTTTGCCCGTTGGCAAACCACCTTGTACGGTTCGGATGGTTTCAATTTTATGTCAAAATCGGCCCAGTTGACCGTGTCGGCTTGAAGCAGGTTTTCCGCTTGCTTCGCAATGACCTTTGCATAGAAAGCGGACTTTGTACCGCTGAATTTTTTTACCAAAACAAAGGTGGCAACGCTGGCCAAACCCAGAAAGACGAAAGCTGTTCTCATGGAATCGTTTTCTCAAAAGAACATGGATAGGGCGGAGAATATTATATCAAAGGTCGAATTGAGGAGAGTTTCCCCTCGTGGTAGGATTTAGGATTTAAGATTTGGGAATTACCCAACGCTTCCAATCCGCAATCCGCAATCAAATCACCCTCCCCCAAACGGGTCTTCGTAAACTTCTCCATTGGCCCCTGGCGTTGTGGTTTCACCGCTCCCGCCTTCGCCGCCGCCGCCTGTCTCGTCGTCGCTGCCTCGGTTGTCGTAAGTGCCGCAGTCGAGGCCGATACTCAGGTCGCCGCCAGGTCGGGTAAAACGGGCCTTGGCATCATAGCCATTGGCACGGGGGTCTTTCTCCAAACGGGAAAGGAACTCCCTGCAAAACGGCTTGGCCATCTTGCTTCCCTGCCCTTCCTCCAAAGATAGGAAGCGAATCCAGCGGTCTTCTCCACCGACCCAAGTACCTACGACAAGGCTGGGCGTGATGCCCATGAACCAGCCGTCCACGTAACTATTTGTAGTACCTGTCTTGCCTCCTATTTCGCTCTTCACATCGCCCATATTGGTACCCCCGGCATACTTGAGCATCTCTACCATGACGTAGTTGGGTTCTTCTTGCAGGGCTTGGTTGTCCTGTTCCTCCTGTTGGTAGATGGTGCGCCCGTTTTTGTCTTCAATACGGGTGATGTAAATAGGCTTGCTATGGTAGCCGTTATTGGCGAAGGTGGTGTAGGCCCCGGTCATGTCCATCACGCTCATATCGGCGGCACCGAGGCAGATGGAGGGCTGCTTGGGAATTTTTTTGGTGTCAACCCCCATGTTGTCGAGCAGTTCGATGACCGGCTCAGTGCTGCCCATTTGCTGCATCAAAAACACGGAAACCGTGTTGACGGAGAGCTGAAGGGCTTTGCGAAGCTGTAGTTTGCGATAACTGTACTTGCCCGTTGAGTTCTTCGGCGTCCAGTCCTTGATGAGGTTGAAATTGCCGGAGCCAGCCGAGATGGTGCGTGGCACGTCGTCCACTTCGAGGCAGGGCGACACGCCTTGCAACTGTATTGCGGTAGCATAGATAAACGGCTTGAACGTGGAGCCGACTTGACGGTTGGAGCGGGTGTGGTCGTATGAAAAATACTTGTGGTTGATGCCGCCCACCCAAGCCTTGACATGGCCCGTTTTGGGGTCAATGGCCAACGAGCCTATCTGCATGAACATGTGGTGGTACTTCAAGGAGTCGAGCGGCGACATCATGGTGTCCTTCTCCATCTTGTCATTGTAGGCGAACACCGTCATCTTCACTTTTTTGTTGAACTCCTGCTCTACCTTTTTTTGCAGGGCCTGCCATTTGCGCTTTAGGTCGTTCCATTGCTCGGTCTGCATGGCTTCCCGCTGTGGGCCATTCAGGTCTTTGCCCTTGAGCATTTTTTCAATGTTTGTATCGCCCAGTTTCAGGCCGCTCACTTGGTTCTCCATATCAGCCTCCAAGGAGCCGATGGCTGCATCCCGCATGGAAACATAGCGGTCAGAGTAGCGAACCAGTTGCGCCAGTTTCCGCTTGCGGAAAGCCAGTTCCGCTTCGGTCGTTTCGGAATCCTTGAAGTCCCAAGGTGAGATTTTCTTCCGCTTGAACCACAGGTTCCAAAACCGTTGCTGAACCTTGGCCATGTGCGCCTCCATTGCCCGCTCAGCATTCTCTTGGATGACGGGGTCAATGGTCGTATAAATTTTCAGGCCATCCTTCCAGATATTATATGGCACGCCGTCAGCTTTCTTGCGAGCATCGGGGCCAGGCAGTATTTGCTTCATCAACTCCTCGGCCAGCGAAGAGCGGAAGTAAGTGGCGAGGCCCTGTGTATGCGTCTTTCGCTTGAAGCGGGTGAGGTCAACTGGCAGCACCTTTAGCGAGTCGTACTCTTCATCGGTGATCATGCCGTTCTTCCGCATCTGGTCGAGCACCACCGAGCGGCGCTGTGTGGCCTTTTCCAGCTTTCTTTTTGGATTGAACAACGAGGGGTTCTTCAACATGCCCACCAGCATGGCCGCCTCTTGGATATTGAGCGAATCTTGCCCCTTGCCGAAGTAGGTCTCAGCCGCCGACTTGATGCCGTAGCTGTCGTACAGAAAGTCGAACTTGTTGAGGTACATCGCCATGATCTCCTCTTTGGTATATTTCCTTTCGAGGCGCACGGCGATGATCCATTCCTTCAGCTTTTGGATGATGCGCTTCACAAAATTGTCAGACTTCTTGCCCGTGAACAACAGTTTGGCCAACTGCTGCGTGATGGTGCTGGCGCCACCACTGCTCTTGTCCTGAAGGATAAAGGTCTTGGTGATGGCCCGGCCCAGCGCCCGGAAGTCAATGCCGGAGTGCTGGTAGTAACGCTCATCCTCGGTGGCCACGAGGGCCTGTTCCACAAAGGGGGAGATTTCGTCGAAAGTGACAGGAACCCGATTTTCGATGAAAAAACGGCCCAGCACAGAGCCATCGGCGGCGATGATTTCAGAGGCAAGCTCACTGCGGGGGTTTTCAAGCTCCTCCGTATCGGGCAAATCGGAAAAGGACAGCAGCAGCAACGACACGAAGATGCCGCCAATGCTCAGGGCCACTACTCGCCACATCCAGCGGATGATGCGCTCATAGACCTGTTGCCTTCTATCTCGTTCCCATTGAGGGGTCATATCTGCCATTGTGAAGTATGTTTGCCAGCAGGTGTCCTATCGCTGGTGGAGGCGCAAAACTACGAAACGAAGTTGGGAGTGCGAAGCAATATGCCCACCCGACCGTGCAGCTTAATTTTTTCCAATAAAACGCTTATGATTGCGCCAGTTTCCATCTAAAATCATTCACAGCCATGCGAGCCGTCATACAAAGGGTTTCAGAAGCTTCCGTCACCATCGAGGGAGTGGTCAAGTCAAAAATCGGCCTTGGCCTCCTCATCCTGCTCGGCATCGAGGAGGCTGACAGCGGCGAGGACATTGACTGGCTCACCAAGAAAATTGCGCAACTGCGCATCTTCGGAGACGAAAACGGGCTGATGAACCTATCTGTGCAAGATGTCCAAGGTCAAATCATTGTCGTCAGTCAGTTCACCTTGCACGCCAGCACGAAAAAGGGCAACCGACCCTCGTTCATCCGGGCGGCCAGGCCCGATGTGGCAATTCCTTTGTATGAAAAATTCGTGGCTGCCCTACGGGCAACGTCGGGGCTGGAAGTTGGCACGGGTGAGTTCGGTGCCGACATGAAGGTGGCCCTGCTCAACGATGGCCCCGTAACCATTGTGATGGACACGAAGGCAAAGGAGTAAGTTTTTTAATTAACTCAAGTTGCGGAGCACCATAACCCTCAGTTCAAAACGGTGTTTTTTCGGGCCGGAGGCCCGAAAAAACATCGTTAAATCACTTTTTCAGGGGCTATAGGTTCGAGCGTTGAATAGTCATAACAGGGGGCTTGGGGGTGGAACGCCCCCAAAAGCTCTCTCCCCCGACGAGCCGCCGTAGGCGGCGAGGAGGGGCAAGTTTTTTATTACTTTATAATGCTCAAACCTAGAGCCGCCGAAAAAGAGATTTAGGTTGGGTGCTCCGCAACTTGTGCTAATTATTTGATATTCAATTTTTTAGAACAATATTTCATGAAAATCATCATCACAGGAGCCACCAAGGGCATTGGAAGGGCCATCGCAGAAAAGTTCGCCGCAGAGGGTTTTGACTTGGCGGTTTGCGCCCGTTCGGCAGCGGATTTGGCAGCTTTCAAAATTGAATTCGAAGGGAAATTTGGCGTAAAAGTATTGACCAAGGCCACCGATATGCGCAAAAAAGCCGAGGTGCTGGCCTTCGCCGATTTTGTGAAGCAGCACTGGGTCGAGGTGGATTGCCTCGTCAACAACACGGGTGTCTTCCTCTCCGGCCAAATCATGGACGAACCGGACGGCCAACTCGAAATGCAGATAGAAACGAACCTTTACAGTGCCTACCACTTCACCCGTGCCATGCTGCCAGTCATGCTCGCCAAGGGCAGCGGCCACATCTTCAATATGTGCAGCATCGCCAGCCTAATTGCCTACCCTGGCGGCGGCTCCTACACCATTTCCAAGTTTGCATTGCTTGGCTTCTCCAAGGTGCTGCGGGAAGAATTGAAGCCCAAGGGTATCAAGGTTACGTCCATCATGCCTGGTGCCACCTGGTCGGATAGCTGGGCTGGTGTGACCCTGCCCGAAAGCCGCCTGATGCAGGCCAACGACATCGCCCTTGCCGTTTGGAGTGCTTGGCAAATGGGGCCATCTGCCGTTGTGGAAGAAATCGTGGTGCGGCCACAATTAGGGGATTTGTGAATAGCACAGCGATAATTTCACTGCCACTCCGCTTCATCATCCTGTTCTGTCAGTCCACTTTTATGGCGGCACGCTCCACTACCGCTTGGTAATAGTCCTCATACTGAGGCAGTATCTTCGACAGGTCAAATCGTTGTGCCTGTTCGAGGGCGTTCTTCCTGAAGGCCTGCAGCACATGGTCGTCACCGAGGATGGTAATGGCGTGTTGGGCCATTGCCTCCACATCGCCTACCTCGCTGAGGAAACCCGTTTTGCCGTGGATGTTCACTTCTGGTAGGCCACCGGCGTTGGAAGAGATGACGGGTACTTCACAGGCCATCGCTTCGAGTGCTGCGAGGCCAAAGCTTTCACTTTGGGAAGGGATGAAGAACAGGTCGGAAATGGCAAGCAGTTCTTCCACGGCGTCCTGTTTGCCGAGGAAACGGATTTCTTCGCAAAGACCGATTTGTCGGCAAAGGTCTTCGATGTGGCGGCGCTCAGGGCCGTCGCCGATGAGCAGCAGCTTGCTCGGCACTGTGCGGTGAACCTTTTCAAATACCCGTATGACGTCCTCTACCCTTTTCACCTTTCGGAAATTGGAGGTGTGCGTCATGATGCGCTCGCCGTTTGGAGCTATGGCTTTTTTGAAATGGTCCTTGTTGATTTTGCGGAAGCGGTCGAAATCCACAAAATTGTAAATCACCTTGATGTCGGTGGTGATGTTGAATTTGCGCAGCGTTTCATCCCGAAGAAAATCGGAGACCGCCGTAACGCCGTCCGATTTGTTGATGGAAAACTCCACGACTGGCTTGAAGGCAGGATTGTCGCCCACGAGCGTGATGTCGGTGCCGTGCAAAGTGGTGATGACCGGCACGTAACGGCCGTCCTGCAAGAGTATCTTCTTGGCCATGTAGGCCACGGCGGCGTGGGGTATGGCATAGTGGACATGGAGCAGGTCCAGTTGCTCGAACTTTACCACTTCCACCATCTTGCTGGCCAGTGCCGTATCGTAGGGCGGGTACTCGAACAAGGGGTAGTCTTCCCCGGTCACTTCATGGTAGAAAACGTTTTCATGGAAAACCGAAAGCCGGGCCGGGCGGCGGTAGGTGATGAAATGCACCTCGTGGCCCCGCTTGGCGAGTGCCATGCCAAGTTCAGTGGCCACCACGCCGCTGCCGCCAAAAGTGGGGTAACAAACAATTCCGATTTTCATCTTCTGAGTGAAAGCACAAAGGGGAAAGTAAAAAAATGGTGGGGGTGCCCTGTCCTGCTGTTTTTACCTGTCCTGTCCTTGTTTTTTTGTTGGTGTAAAAGTTTTCCCACTAAATACAAATTGCGAAGCCAAAGGTTGAGTGGTGAAATTAGTAGCTTCTTGTACTATTCAATTATCTCATACCCCGGAAGAGTTGAGACTGAGAATCTGCCAAGCAATTCTTCAGTCTCAACCTAAAAAAACTCATTCCTTGACAATTTCGGTAGCACTACTTTGTGGGATTAAAATTAGCGTGTCACTGCTGCCGGAAAAGGGTGAACCGGAAATTTTGCTTAGCAAAATTTCCGGTTCACCCTAAAAGAATCTTCTCGGCGGCTGGTGGCGGAGCCACCAGCCGCCGAGAAGATTCTTTTAGGGGCGGCAAATTGTTTTTTTGCTGAAGCAAAAAACAATTTGCCGCCCCTTCGAGAAGTCACTCCTTACGGCGATACGTGGAAAACTCCAAGACTGACTGCCAATTCAACTATCACCTCGCCACCACCAACTTGGCATGGTAAGGCTTGCCGTCGGCAATGATTTGCAGGAAGTACATGCCGGGCGCATGGCCGCTGAGGTCGAGCGTTTGTTTGAAGCCCATTGTGCTTTCCTGTTGCGAAGCAAAGACCATTTGGCCGCTCATGCTGAACAACCGCAGTTCCACATCCATGCTCTTCAACAGCTTGACATCCACGAAAGCCTCGCCACTGGTCGGGTTCGGGTAGAGGCTGATTTGCTCCACACCTTCTACTTCATCGGCAGCTACGAAAATGCCGATGTTGAAGGTTCTGGTGCCCGTGCAGCCAAAAGAACTGGTCACGGTGACGGTATAGGTACCGAGGGGAAGGCTGTTCAAATCCGGTTCATTGGAGATGACCGTGCCAGCGTCGTCTTTCCATTGGTAAGTAAAAGAGCCTTGGTCGTAGGGCAGCGACAGGTTGATGATGCCCGTGGAATCCCCTTCAAGCGTGCCCTGTACGTCGCCGAAGATGTAAAGCTGTTCAGGACAGCCATTTAGGTTGATATTGTCGAGGTCGAGCCAATAGTCCCCATTGGCCCAAGTGCCGAGGAAGCGGATATTGATGGCCATGCCTGCGTATGGTGTCAGCAAGATTTTTTTATTGGCAAAGGCACTATCAGTTACATGGTTTGATTCGTCAATGGTCAGCACGGTTTGCCAGGTTGCTTCGCAATCATCGGAAACTTGTACTTCCAGCTTATCGCCTACCCCAAGTTGGGTGCCTGATTCCGGGTCATCGTAATCCACAAATCGGTAAGCAAAGGTGAGCGAATCGCCCGATTCGATAGGGCCTACCCGGTAGGTGGCCAGTTCTGCGGAGGGGTTGTTGCCATAAAGGTTGTGGCCCCAAACCCTCGTGGGGTTGTTGTGTGCAAAAGGGGCAAAGATGAGGCCATCCGTTGTCCAAGTGTCAGGTATCAAACTGTCCTCAAAATCTTCTTTCAGGGGTTTTGGGTAGGCCGTCACGATAACGGTCGAGAAGGTGTCGTTCTTGGTTTGGCTGTCTCCGTCCAGCACTGTCCATGCCTGTATTTGGTAAATACCGGGGATGGAAAAGTCCCAAGTGGTTTCAAACTGGATGAACTGTGTGCTATCGTTGCCGAGAACCCCGGTGAAGAGGCCGTCCTGTGGCACGGGGATGGATGCTGTCTGCCCATTGACGGCATAGTAGAACTCGAACAATGTCTGTGGCGCTTGTCCGAAGTTGGTGAGCATCACCTCCACTTCCTGGTTTTCGTCCAGGTTGCATTCGCCTGCGTTTGGCATGGTGATGCCGCTCACGCCGAGGTCATTCAGCCATAGTGTTTTGAACATGACCGGGCCGATAGGTTTGCTGAACTCCGTGCCGCAATCAAGGACGATATAAGCGTTGTACCAAGTGTTCTCGCTGAGGCCCGGGAGCTGCACATAGGAAAGCTGGCCGGAAGGAATGTCAAGCACTGTTCCGGTACCACGGGTGAAGCCCATTGGGCCGTACTCAACGATATAATTGCCAGTGGCACCCACGGCGGGCACCCAAGCAAAGCGGGCGTTGGTGGCATTCACGTCACTCATCCATGCGTCCTTTGGTTCGGCGCAGGAAGGGCAGGCTATCGTGGAGAATACCAGTCCTTCTTCCGGGTTTGGCCCATCGGCGAAGATGATATCCCCATTTGGGTCAACGACCTCATAGGAAACTTCTCCAGGGTATGAACTTGGCAGTAAACTGATGTCAATGGACACATTGCTGGTGGCGGTCAGGGTGAAGCTCGCTTGGTTGCCGGTGGTGAATGTATAGGTGTTGGTGACGCCATTATGCACTACTTCCAATGCGCCACCATTCCAGCCGTCGCCAAAGGAGTCGAAAAGATTGAAAACATATTCACAAGTAGCCGTGCCGGGTGGGTTTGGCGTGTATTTGGTGGTGAAACTTCTGGGGCCGGAAGGCTTGCTCAGGCTGTCAACGCCGCAGAAAGTGGTAATATAGACATCGTACTCAACACAAGGATTTAGCCCTTGCAAGGTCGCCTGGGAGGTGGTCGTTTGAAAGCTGACACCCGTACCGAGCGGGAACCCTGCAGGCCCGAATTCTACTATCCAGTACTCCGCCAAGCCTGGTTGGTTTGGCCAGTTGACAAAGGCAGATGAGTCAGTGACTTGAGACTCAGGAATGGTAATCGAATTTGGATTGAGCCTGGGGCAATCAGGGCAAAAACCAATAAAATTGAACAATACACCCGATGGGATGGTGGGGTCAACGCTAAAAATGGTGATGCCATCAGGGTCGAGCAGTTCAAAAAAAGGCTCATAAGGGTACAAGCCAGGTTCCCAGGATAGCACAACGGGCTGCCCTACCGTTACCTGAAAGGTGGAAGTGCCCTGTGCTCCAGTGCCCAAAGTATGGGTCGTCGTATTGCCATTTGAGACCACTGTCAGTTCGCCACCGTTCCAACCATCTCCAAAGTCGTCATACATTTGGATGGTGAAGGTACATGTTTGGCCTACGGCCAAAAAAGCAAGCGAAACAGTGAACAGGCAGGAGAGTGCAAGTTTTTGAAGTGAGTGTCGGAACTGGGTAACAGTCATTTTCATATTGTCAATTTTGTACCAATTGGGTGCGTTTGTCGTTCACTCGGAGGTGCTCATTTGCTTCATGGGCAACCACGCCGAAAGAAGGGCAAGGTAGGTAAAAATCCAAATTCCAATGGCTTGGCCGTGCTTGTTCCTATTTTTGGCATGGGATTGAGTCGTTTGGTTTGCAGGTACGTAAACCTTTTTTGCGGCGCACTGTTAAACAGCGGATTTTGTGTGGAGATATTTGTGGGGTTTAAAATTTGTTGGCAACAATTACCATCAAGCCCTCATCAAAGCTCCGGTTCCCCTTGTTTTATAGACAATGGCGATTTATTCCATCAGCGATTTAGAAAAACTATCCGGTATCAAGAGCCATACGATACGGATATGGGAGCAACGCTACGGCATCCTTCGGCCCAAGCGAACGGATACCAATATCCGTTTCTACGAGGACGAGGACCTACAGCAACTGCTCAACGTGGCGCTGCTCAACCGCCACGGCTACCGCATTTCCAAGATCGCCGAGATGAGCAGGGAAGACCTTGCGGAGCAAGTGAGCCAAGTGTCCAATTTCAAGTTCGATTTGGATGCACAATTGGACGTGCTCACGCTCTCGGTCATCGAGATGGACGAAATCAAGTTCTCCCGTATCTTCGACAACCATGTGGAGCAACTGGGTTTTGAACAGGCCATGCTGGAGGTGGTATATCCTTTCATGGAAAAATTGAGCCTGCTTTGGCTGACGGGTTCCATCAAGCCCGTACAAGAAAATTTCATCACCCAACTCATCCGCAACAAGCTCATTGCTGCCATCGAAAAGGAGCCAATCGTGAGCGACCGCAAAGCCCCCAAGTTCGTACTCTACCTGCCCAAGGACGAACAGCAGGAACTCAGCATCCTCTTCATGCAACTGCTCATCAAACGTCGGGGCTTTCAGGTCGTAAACCTCGGTGCCAACCTCGCCCTTGTTGACCTCAAGGACGCCTGCGAAATCCTCCGCCCCAACTACGTCTTCACTGTGCTCTCCGAGACCTTCAATCGGGAGCCGCTCCAACGCTATTTGACCAACCTCAGGGATGCCGTGCCTAACAGCCACCTACTGCTCACAGGCTACCTGATGGCCTCGCAGCACACAGCCAATCTGGAGCGTACAACCCCCCTGCCTTCCTTGGATGATACCTTGCAGTTCCTTGATGGATTGAAATCCCACCAATAAAAAAGCCCGCAAAAACTGTTTCCAGTCTTTACGGGCACATCTATATCCAGTTGTTGTATTCCTTTGAAGTTGGGTAAGGGGGCTTAAAAAATCTTAAACCTGATATCAGAAATCTTTAATCGTTAATCAGTCTAAAGGTCAATCTTTTGGCAGTCCACCTACCGCACCAGCGTCACATCTCCTTCCATCACCTCCACTGAGCCGTCCTGGAACTCCACTTCTGCAAACCATACATAGACAGCCGGGTTCATTGGCTGCCCGTCCAGAATGCCATCCCATCCACGGGCCGGGTCTGACGGGTCGAAATCTGAATACTCATAGACTACCTCTCCCCAACGGTCGAAGACGAGAAAGGACTTGATTCGATTGACCGTAGGCCCTGCGTATATCATGAACTTGTCGTTGTGTCCATCGCCATTGGGCGAGAAGGCTGTGGGCACGTAAACCTCGCCATCGCCCCTGTCCACGAACACGTTCAGCGAGTCGGTGGCAGAGCAATTGCCCTTGAACAACGTGACCACGAAGGTTGACTGCGTCAGGGGCGTGGCTACTGGGTCGAGGCAGTCGGTGCAGCTCAAATAGATGCCATTCGTCCATTGGATGGAATCCAGTTCGCCCTCCGGCAAGCTGGTGAGGGCCGTCAGCGAAATGGACTCGCCATATTCAACCATTGGTTGGCCAATGATATTGGCCGTCAGGTCAACGTCCACCGTTCCGGCCTCCTCGACCGTGAACTTCGTGTTTCCTGTGCAGCCTTCTGCGTCCATCACGGTTAGGTCGTATTCGCCCGCCTCCAGGAAGGCGAACACGTTATCGGAAACAAATGGCTCCCCGTTCAAGGAATAGAGGTAAGGCTCCGTGCCGCCCGTCACTTGGGTGACGGTCATATTGGCGTCCTTGCCGTTTTGGCCGCAGTTGATTGGTTCAATGCCGACTTCCGGCTGCGGGTTGCTTTGGGTGGACATTACCAGCACGTCATCGGTATCCGAACAGCCGAGGGCTGTGTTGGTTACGGTGAGGGTGTAAAGTCCAGCTATGCTCACCGTCGGGTAGCGTGCTGTCGCATCGCCAGGGAATGACCCAGATGCCGCTGTCCAGCTGTGAATGACATTATTGCTGGAAGTGGTGAGCGGCCCGCCAAGCTGTACCTGCTGATCACTTTCCCAACAGGTAATCAGGCGGTCGGGGCCTGCATCGGCTGTTGGCTGTGCCACTATTTCAATGACCGTTTTGGCTTCGTAAGTGCAGTTTAGTTGTTGATAAACACAGGTGATTTCGTGCATGCCTACACCTGCTACGCTTGGGTCGAAAATGCCCTGCGAGGCATTCACAATGCCAGTGCCGCTCCATGTACGTGTGCCGCTGGCAGCGCCAGTGCCTATTACGCTGCTCACCAAATTCACCATCGGCGTGCCTGCCACGAGGCAGATAGGCGAAACAGGTGCAATGCTCAAAGACAACTGTGGGCAAGGCAGTGCTGCGCAATTGGCTGGAACCGAGGGCAGTGGGCACGAGGTATTTCCGTTCACAATAAGTGTCATGTTCACCTGGTCGCTGGGATCAAGCCCCGTGAAGGCGAAAGTGGTATCCGAGGTCTGAACCCCGCCTATGCCAGAGGCTGTGTAGCCTGTAGCGCCGGGTACAGTGTTCCAGGTGAACACGACCCCGTCAGTCGTTGCGGAGCAAACAATGGTAGGGGCGGCCAATTGGTTGTCCACCTGTACTTGCTGCGCAAAAACCGAGGAAGCGCAACTGCCGTCCACCACGCTCAAACTGATGTTTTTTTGGCCAGCGGTCGGCCATGTGACTTGGTGTGGCCCTACGCCCGTACCGGGCACTGCCACGCCGCCATCAAAGTTCCAAGTGTAGGTGGCTGTTGGGCTAAATTGGCCACTATAGGTCACCGTTGCACTCTCCGATAGGCAAATGCCCGCATCGGCGGTGAACACGGAGGTCGGTTGCTGGAATATGCCGACCGTGATGGAATCTGAATAAGTGCAGCTTTCCTCCACGAAGGTGTAGGTGATAGTATGCTGCCCGAAGCCCGCTGCGGAGGCATTGAAGGTGCCAGTGCCGCCGTTCAGCACACCAGGGCCGCTCCAGTTGCCAACGCCAGTGCCATTGCTGCCCGTCACCGTCACCTGTAACTGTTCGGGCGTTGAGCTGCCAAGGCAATAATCGGTTAGCGAAGCAACGTCAACTGTGATGCTTGGACAAGGGTCAGCATTGCAGCAAAGCTGTGCCGTTGTGGGAGGACAGGCATTGCCCGAAAGTGCTGTCACGGTTGCGCAAACCTGCTCCTCAGGTTGGAGGCCAGAGACCAGCCAAGTCGTGGGGCCGGTTTGCGTCGCCGTTTGCCCGGTGGTGGTTGTAAACTGATAGCCTGAAGCGCCGGGCACGCTGGGCCATGTAAACTCAATAGAAGTTGTTGTTGTATTGCTACAGGTTGGCTGTGGGGCACCCAATGGGGTGATTACGGTCACCATTTTTGCATAAATCGGCGACATGCAACCCTGCTGGTTTTCCATGGATAGTGTGATGAACTTCTGGCCGGGTGTGTCCCAAATGACCGAGTGAGGCCCTGCGCCCGTACCGGGCGTGGCTATGCCACCATCGAAGTTCCAACTATAGGAGAGATTTGCTTGCGCAGTGCCCACCAATTCGACAATGGCTGGGCTGCCTTGGCAGACGGTGGTTGGGGCCGTGAAGTCACCAGTGGGAATTTCAATGACGTATATGACGATGTCAATGCTGTTAGTGCACAACCCATTGGTATAAATGGCTGTGATGGTATGTGCGCCAGGGCCAGCTTGTTGTGGGTTGAATAGGCCACTAAGGGAAACGCCGTTGCCAAAATATTCCGTCTGGTTTACAGGTACAGTACTGCCCAAACGGGTGACCAATTGCACAGGGTCAGTCATGGCATCGAGGCAGATGGTATCCACGGGGTCAATGGTAAGCAGAATGGGTGGGCAATCCGGAACTTTACAGGTAATGTTCGCCACTTGGTCATCACAAGAGTTGGTGCTAAAGGCGGTGATTGTAAAGTCCACCTCTTCGCCAGGGACAAGACCAGTCACTTGATAAGAAGTAGCTGTAATTTGCGTAGCAACTTGGCCTGAGTTTACCACAACGTTGTAAGCTGTATTATTGCCCAATGCTGGCCAACTGATGGTAACGACGTCATTGGTTGACGAACAAGTCGGAGCCAGTGGTGACAAAGCCTGTTCCACCGAGACCGTTGTCGAAGCAGTTGCTTGGCAGCCACCGCCTTCGGTCACGGTCACGCTGACAGTCTTGGTGCCAGTGGTGCCCCAAGTGACAGTATGCGGCCCAGGGCCAAAGCCCGGTGTGCCAAAGCCACCGCCAAAGTTCCAATTGAAGTTCAGTCCTGCCGATGGTGAGGCAAAGGTCACGGTTGACCCCAAGCCCAATTGGCAAACCGGCGAAGTTGCCGTTATGCTGGCCGTCGGTGTCTGGAAGACTTGAATGACCATGGAGCTATTGGCCGGGCAGCCGTTTTCGCTATAGTTTACATTGATGGTATTGGCGCCCAAATTTGCTTGGCTTGGGTCAAAAGTGCCAAGCGATGTGTTGGTAATGCCTGGGCCTGAATAGGTAAAAGTGCCGTTGCCCGTGCCGCCAGTTACTGTTGCTTGCAGGTTGAAAGGGCCTGAACCGGCAGTCCGGCAGATGGTGGTGTCGGGGCCAAGGGCTACTGCAAGGCCCGGCGGACAGTTCTGGGCCGTGCAGGAGTATGTTGTGGAAACAGTTCCACAGGTCGTTGCGCCAGTGGCCACCACAGTGATGGTCACTGACTGGCCGGGCGTAAGACCCGATACTTGATAAGAAGTGGAAGTAGGCGATGCGTGTACGCCTGGCACATTGGAAGTGACCGAGTAGCTGGTGATGGCTGGGTCGGCGTTCCAAGTGAAATTGATGCTGTCGGTTGCCGGGGAGCAATTGATGACTGGTGCATTCAGCGCATCGTCCACTTGGATGTTTTGCGTTACAAGGGTTGAGGTGCAGCCGTTTTCGGTAACGGTAAGCGTGATGGTCTTTGCCCCAGGCGTTGCATAGTCAACTTGGTATGGGCCAGCGCCCGTGCCCGATACGACAGTGCCGCCGCCAAAGTCCCAGTTGTAGGTTGCGCCAGCACCTGCACTGCCTGTATAGCTGACTGTTACGTTGTTGTTGATGCAGCTCAACGGAGTGGCCGTAAATGTTGCCGTAGGCACCGGGTTAACAGTGACAGTGACGGGCAGTGTATTGCTGCAATTCCCGGTCGTTGATTTTACATAATAGGTGGTCGTTGCCGAAGGCGAAACAACCGGGTTCGACAACTGGTTGCCAGCCGTGGCAGGTGTGCCGCTATGGTAAGTGATTACCCCGCCCGTGTTGTTCTGGTCTATGACGGTCAGGCTGCCCAAGTTGAAGGTCTGCCCTTGGCAGATGCTCGGAGCAGCCCCGCTCAATGTCAAATTGGGTTGCACCACACCGTTCGCCACCGTCACGGAGGCTGTGGAAGTACAAGCTGGCGTCACCGCATTGTCACTGACGGTCACCGTATAAGTGCCTGCTATCGTGGCAGTTATGTTCGCTTGGGTGCTTCCGGCATAACCCGCTGGCCCCGACCATGCATAGATCAGCGTACCAGGCCCCGATGTTGCAGCCGAAAGCACCACCGAATCGTTGGCGCAAGTGATGGCAGGTGGATTCGCAGGGGTGATGGTCGCCGTTGGAGCGTGTACGATGAAGCTCAGATGCACTACGCTGTCACAACCCTGCCAGTTGGTCAGGTGAATGTACTGAGGCGTTGGGGCGCAATATGATTGCCCACCGATGGTCACGCAGCCACCCGTACAGACATCCCGCACCACATCCACAGTATCTGGTTGGGTTACCGTTAGCGCTATATTGATGGTGCTGTCGCAACCATGCCATGAATCGAGCACGACGGAGTAGTTGCCCGTCGAGTTGAAGGAAAATGTATCAATCGTGAAATTATCGCCTTGGCAGATGGTTTCCGAAATGTCCGTATCCGGGATTACGGGTAGAATCGTCACTGGCACGTTGTTGTCCGAGACATCTGCACAAAAAGGTGCGGTGGCAGAGGACAGTGTTGCAATCACAACGTTGATGTTCATGCCCACAATAGAAGGCACTTGGCCAGCGTGCAGAATCAGATAGGAAAGACCATAAACCTGATAGTTGCCAGCCGGGAAGCCAGTCAGATCAGGGCTGTTTTGCTGCGCAATGACGATGCCGCCCTGTGTTACAAGGTAGATATAACCATATTCGGCAGCGTCTGCCCCGAAAAGCGGCCCATTGGGATAATTGGGCGTCAGGCCAAACATCAGGTCATCATCGCCCAAACAAGAGACGACGCTAATGGAGTCGAGCACACCGCCGTCAGCCTCGCAGACATAGCAGCTCTGCCCGCCAGCGAAGGTCAGGCTAAAGTTTTCGAGGTTGCCGGAATCCACAGCGCAAACGTCCAAGATTTTCAATTTCCAAGTGCCATTGGCTGGCTGACCAGGCACGTTGAAGTCGTTCAGGTCACAGTTGGGGGCTTGCATGGCTCCTGTAAGTGGGCTGGTTACGCCGCCGCATGGCACGGTCCAATTGCCATTGAGACAGCAGATGCCCACCGAGCAAGGCGCTGAATTACAAGCGTACTCTACATTGTTCGTCAAAGGGTGGTTGGTGCCCAATGTGATGCAGATTTCAGCATTATCGTTACCTGTGCCACATTCACCAAAATTATTGCCAGCATCTGACATAATGAGGTACTCTAAGCCACTGGGCGAAATGAGCGAGACAGATAGGTCGCCGATATAGGTATGGCTTATCGTCATGCAAACTTGTTGCAGCGGACTTTGCCCAAGGTCGTTGGGGCCGTTCACCTCCACTTCTATATATGCAGTGAAAATACCGTTGTCAACAATGGGTACAGGACAGTTGCCAGTCGTGATGCAATCGCACTGAGCTGTGAGTTTGGCAAGCGTTGCGAAGGAGAACAGCAACGCAGCAAGTAAAGATTTGCCGGTCATTTCTATAGTTTTTGCGAGCCTCGTCCAACAGGGGGGAACTGGAAATCATGCTCGTTCACGTGCGTGATGAGTAAGGGAAATTAGATGTCAAAAACAAATTTTGGACGGAATACAGTGTTGGTTAGCTATGCGGTGGTTAGGGTTTATGCCGCATTTTCTAATTTTTTAAAAAATTGATAATCAACGAATTGAACAAAGAAGATTACAGCCGGGGGGAAGTGGCAGCGGGAATTTGATTCTGGCCCTCTTGCAAGGCCGTTGTCACAGCAGTGTTTGTCTTTGATTTTTTTTCAACAGGATTACCCCGAAAAACAGTGCCAAATCGGGCGACAGGCGAGAAAAAGCCCAAACTTTACTTTTTGCGCAGCAAGATTCCCACCCAGGAAAAGCGTTTTTCCTCGGTATAAAGCGAGTCCAATTTTGGGAAATCTTCAGGCTGAACGTAGTAAAAATCGTAGCGGCCGTCCAGAAAAAGTTCTTTGGAATAAACGGGAGGTTCCGTGAAGTCATAGCCAAACCTTTGCTGGTAGTAGGTGGCCGATGGATGGTACAGCCAATTGACACCGAATTTCACTTTCTGGCCGGTCGGTATTTTTTCGTTCATGTATGCCATCACATGCTTTGTTTCGGCATCGTAGCCCCATTCGCTGGTGTACTGCAACTGCCCGACCCTCAGCAGGTGCCCAGCTACGAAGAGGCCAATCGCCACAGCCAGCCCCAAGGCCAGGCGGCTGCCGCTTTTTGCCACCCAATTCGCCAAAAATAGGAAAACCGCCAACGCACAGAGCGGTATGAACATGATGGCCGTGCGGTCCACTTGGTATTTCGTGCTCAATATCAGGTGCTGCGCAATGGCGGCCACCATCGCCATGAGTGGCAATGAAACAGCGGCCAAGTAAAAACGGGCCATTGCCTCCTTCGGCTTTTTGAAGAAATTGACCACTGCAAACACGGTCGCAGTCAGCAGCAGCACGAACATCGCCCCACCGAAAACCTCCAAATTGTACATCTTAAAGTACCGCCCGCCGTACAGGCTGCAATGCACCACCGATTTGTAGGTATCCATGAACGCCTCCCGCCCCCACTCGAACTCGCCCCGCTCCCGCAGGATTCGGATGGGATTGTGCAACAGCCAGCCCAGTACCGCCACGAAGGCTGCCCCGCCGCCAACTGCCCATTTTGCCCGCTCGGCCCTGTTTTCATCTTTTTTCAAAAAAGCCCAGACCACCCCGCCGCCGATGATCGCCAACAGGCAGGCGAAATAGACCAGCAGCGTGAAATTGCTCAGCACGGCCAAGGCCCCGCCGCCCAAGGTGCCCACCAACGGCCCAAGTTTGCCACGCTCCACCCACCGGGCAAGGTAGTAAAGGCTCATCATCATCATGCTCATGGCCAGCCCGTAGCCCCTCGCCAGCGAATGGAACTCCAAGAGGTAGGCGTTGCAGTTGAGCAGTACGAAACCGAGTAGAGGGATGAGGGTTGAGGGATGAGGGATGAGAGGGCTGACGACTGTTGACTGCGAACTGCCAACTTTAGAGGCTATCCAGTTGACTAACTTGATGGAAAAAATGAGGTAAATGGCGTGGCCAAACAGTGCGGGGAGGCGGATGGCCAATTCCGAGTCGCCGAAGAGGCCGACGGTCAGTTTCATCAACAAAACATAGAGCCAGTGCAGGTTGGCAGTGCCCCAACAATCGGGGTTGGTACGGCAAGAGAATATGTCGTAGTCCGTCCAAATGGCGAAGGAGCCACACTCGTCGTGGGTCAGGGAAAGCAGGTGCGCACGCAGGGTGGTGTAGGCGAGCAGCAGCGCCGAAAGCACAAAAAGGATGATGTTTGTAAGGCGTCTGCTCATTTGTTTATTATTTCACTTCGCAACTCAGCAACTGCTCTTCTTTTCCGTCCACTGTTTTTATGATGCCCTCCAATAGGTCGCCAATCTGCACGGGGCCGACCCCAGCGGGCGTGCCGGTGTAGATGAGGTCGCCCTGCAACAGCTTGAAGTACTGCGATACGTAGCAGATGATTTGGTTAAAGGAAAAAAGCACGTCACGGGTGTTGCCGTGCTGTACGGTCTGGCCGTTTTTGCGCAGCAGGAACTCGATATTGCCGCCGCTGTTCACCCGGTGCAACGGCACGAACTTGCCCAGCACCGCCGAGTTGTCGAAGCCCTTGGCAATCTCCCAAGGATGCCCTTTTTTCTTGAGCTCCTCCTGTACGTCACGGGCGGTGAAGTCAATGCCCAAGGCCACTTCCTCGTAGTAAGTATCGGCAAACTCCGGCTGCACGGCCTTGCCGTTTTTGCAGATTTTCAGCACCACCTCGCATTCGTAGTGCAGGTCTTTCGTGAAATCAGGGTAGTAGAACGGCTTCTCGTTCACCAGCAGTGCCGATGGCGGCTTCATGAACACCACGGGCTTGCCCACAGGCACTGGGTTGTTGAGTTCTTTTGCGTGGTCGGCGTAGTTGCGGCCTATGCATATTATCTTCATTGTTGCATTGCTTGATTGTTGAATTGTTGGGGGCGCTGCCCAGTTGGCAATGGGGCCAGTTTTACGGTTACCAAGCTTTTGGATGCTTAGAAAACATCGTGGCTCTCTCACCCAAAGGGGCGAAAGTAAAAAATTGGGATGAAAGGGTAGTCTCTGGCCTTTATTGCTTTGCAAAACGGCGGGCTGCAATACCGTTTTCATTGCCGATGGTGAGCAGGTAAACCCCACTGGCCAGGTGACCGACGTTGAGTTTCATGGATTTGCTGCCAGCGTTCCAATTTTGTTGAAGCACCGTTTTCCCAGAAAAATCAAGGATGGCAAGTTGTAAGTCTGCTTGTTGCCCTTCGGGCAATTCAATGGCCAAAACATCGGCCACGGGGTTGGGCGAAAGCTCAAAATGAAAATTGGCGATGGCCTGGCGAGTTCCGTTGACCAGTTCGAGGCCGCAATAGCCTTCTTCCCCCACGCAGTAGTCGTATAAAAAGCTCGGTTTTGCGGGATGCACAAAAGCGTAAATTTGCCAAAGCGGCCCCATGTCAGTGCCAACTCCTTCCACCAGCCGGGCCGAACCTTCACAATCAATGACTTTGCGGTCTTCCCCCCAAAGCTGCTCTGTCGCTATGTTCACTGCTCGGAATGGATAGTTGGGGTAGTAGTTTAGGCATCCCCAAATAGTGTCTCCCACATGGATGGAGTAGTCATAAATCAGCCATTCATCGAACAAGCTGCAGGTGTCGTTTAGCGAATAGAGCGGTGAAAAAGGGATGTAAAAAACCTGCATAGTGGTAGTGTCATCCCGCAGTGCGCCCATAAGGGTTGCCGAGGCATCATAGTAAAAAGGCGGTTGGAACTCCTGCGCACTTGTCGCATTGCTATGGATTTTGCGCCATTGCAGTTTTTTGTAAACCACATTATTGATGGTCGTATCGCCTTTTACGGAAAAGACGTGGTGGTTGGCCCCAATTTCGCCGATTGCGTACATTATCCAATGGGCGTTTTCAACCGCCATCGGCAAATAGTTTTGGGAAAACGACCAAGAAGCGGCCAATAGACAAACGGAAAGTAAAATGGGCTTTTTCATGCTTGACGTGTTTTGCCCAAAGATAAGAAAACACTCCCAAGCCCAATGCAAGCTGCCCGACACGTTGCGCACTCATGCCGTCGCCTGCCCCAAACAATCCTCTATAAAACTGTGCAGTTGCCCTAACTGCTTGCGCCCTACCTTCTGGCCAGAATAGGATACGAGGTAAATGGACAGCAGGGCGATACCAAAGCCCAGTGCCCACCAAAACGCCGTCGTCGGCTTGTTGAGCGAGTAGCACGACAGGCCATACAGCAATGCCCCCAACATGGAAAGCCCAACGGTGGTATAGAAGAAAATGAACATCGTCCAAGCCATCGGGGCGGGCGAGTAAAGCCCCCGAACGAGGCTGCCCCCGGTCTCATGGTCTTCAATGGTGACGGTCAGGTGCGGCGACCAAAAATGCCGCTCCCGCTCCTGCACGGTGATGATGGCATAGCGAACGGCGGTCGTGCCTTGGCAGCCCGATTTGCATGCCTTCAAGCCGTCCTTGATGCGCTGGACGACCTCAGCCGACGACATGGGCGATTCTACTTGAAACCGGGGGCGGACACTGAATTCGGGAAGGTGCTCTTCGGCGCTCATTTTGTTGTGGATTTGATTGCCGAAAGGTAAAATCGTTTGGCGTAATTTCAATGCAACCAATAGGCACTGCCGTAATACGGAATTAGTCTAAAAATGACTAAAAAGGATTGTCATAAAAATGCAGATAGCCGGAGCATGTCCCCACGACCCGGCTATCCAGTATCTAGCATCCAGTATCCAGCAACTAGAAATCAAACTTAATGCCCTGCGCCAGCGGCACTGTCTTGCTATAATTGATGGTGTTCGTTTGGCGGCGCATGTACGCCTTCCAAGCGTCGGAGCCGGACTCACGGCCACCGCCCGTTTCCTTTTCGCCACCGAAGGCACCGCCGATTTCCGCACCGCTCGTGCCGATGTTCACGTTGGCGATGCCGCAATCGGAGCCAGCCACGCTGAGGAACTTCTCGGCTTCCCGCAAATCATTCGTCATAATTGCGGAGCTAAGACCCTGCGGAACGCCGTTCTGGATGGCGATGGCCTCGTCTATGTCCTTGTATTTCAACAGGTAAAGAATCGGTGCAAAGGTCTCGTGCTGCACGATGGCCATGTCGTTTCGGGCTTCCGCAATGCACGGCTTTACGTAGCAGCCGCTCTCGAAGCCCTTGCCCTCCAGCACGCCGCCTTCCACGATGAACTTGCCGCCCTGTTGCTTACACTGCTCAATAGCGCTGAGGTAGGCAGCCACCGCCGCTTTGTCAATCAGCGGGCCGACGTGGTTGTGCTGGTCTAAGGGGTCGCCGATGCGGAGCTGGCCGTAAGCCTTGGCCATTTTCTTTTTCACCTCCTCGAACTGACTCTCGTGCACGATGAGCCTGCGGGTTGTGGTGCAGCGCTGCCCTGCCGTGCCCACTGCCCCGAACAGGGCACCGATGAGCACCACGTCGAGGTCGGCGCTGGGGGTGACGATGATGGCGTTGTTGCCGCCCAATTCCAAAAGGCTGCGGCCAAGGCGCTCGGCCACTGTTTTACCCACAATCTTGCCCATGCGGGTGCTGCCCGTGGCGCTGATGAGCGGCACACGGGTGTCCTTGGTCATCCACTCGCCCACCCGATAGTCGCCGTTGACGAGGCAGACGACGCCTTCGGGCACGTTGTTGGCCTTCAAAACCTTGTGGAAAATATTCTGGCAGGCCACGCCGCAGAGGGGCGTCTTTTCCGAAGGCTTCCAGATGCAGACGTCGCCGCAGACCAGCGCCAGCATGGAGTTCCATGACCAGACGGCTACTGGAAAGTTGAACGCAGAGATGATGCCGACCACGCCGAGTGGGTGCCATTGCTCGTACATGCGGTGGCTGGGGCGCTCCGAGTGCATGGTGAGGCCGTAGAGCTGGCGGCTGAGGCCGACCGCAAAATCGCAGATGTCAATCATCTCCTGCACTTCGCCGAGGCCCTCTTGCAGGCTCTTGCCCATCTCGTAGCTCACAAGCTGGCCGAGCGGCTCCTTGTACTTGCGCAGCTCCTCGCCGTACTGCCGCACGATTTCGCCCCGCTTGGGCGCTGGCATTTGCCGCCAAACAAGGAATGCTTCCTGCGCCTTGGCCATCACCTCCTCGTACTGCTCACGGGTGGTCTGGCTGACGCTGCCGATGAACTCGCCGTCCACCGGGCTATGTGATTGGATGTACTTGCGGCTGGCGACCGACTCAAGGCCAGTGCTGGTGCCGGGGTTGTTTCTTTTGAGTCCGAGTTTTTTCAGAAAATCTTTTGCCATGTTTTATTGGATGCTTGATGCTGGATACTGGATAGCAGTGGCCAGCGGGATTGGTTAGGTGATACGGGATTTTGGGGAATGGGGTGCAAAGATAGGGGGTGAGGAATGTGCGAGGGGAGGACTGATGTCACTTTATTTGGAAATGGGTGCCAAGTCGCATTTGTCATGGACATAGGCCAACTACGGCTTCAATTATGGCTTCGCACTCAATGTTATAGGTAGCCTAAGAAGATGAAAAAATCGACAAATACTACTACCAAGACCTTTCCCAAAGAAAGCTTCGCTTTTGCCCCCAATACATTCCTATTTTAGGTAGCTGTTCGAGCATGTCCGCTTCCTTAATTCCGACGCTGTAGCTGCCCCTGCCCATACATTTTCCTGCCAATCAGGCACTCGCTGATATAGTCCAGCCCCCGTTCCTGGTGTTCGGCACCAAATTTTGAGCGATGATGGCCTTTGGCCAATTATCCAATTATTCGAACGATTTTTTCCATATTTGCCTTTTACAATTTTAGACTACTTTGCGAAAACTTGTTAAAGCAGGAACCGTCCATTGGAAGAACTCAGAAGACAACTCAAAGCACTGATTGAAGACATGCCCAAGCTGTTCCAGCAGCTAAGGGAATCCCTGCTTGACTCCTGCACGAACTACAACGAACTGCTGCAATTAGAGCGCCAGTTCAACGACGCAGAACGGGAATGGAAGGGCGGCAGGCTTTCAAAGGAAAACCACAACCTCACCGTCAACCGGGTGGTGGATGCGGTGTTGGACATCATTGGCAAGCTGCAGGCTTCGGACTTGAAGCCTGCTGCCCAGCAGAACGCATCGGGCAAAAAAGGCCGCTCCTTCGGCGACTATCACCGCTTCACTTGCGACCGCACTTCCCAGAACGACCGATTCCACCTCCTTTTCAGAAAGAACAAGGAGAAGAAGGTTCATTTCTTCTACCTGTTCGGTGGGAAGTACCAGTCGCACAAGGGCATTTTCCAACGCTTTTACCACGACCTCGAAGGGCGATTGCAGGACTACCTGCGCTCCAACACCGCCGCCGAGGAGGGCTGCCACTCCATCGAGCGCACCCTGACCTTCCAGAAAAGCGGCGACCCGGAAACTTACAAAATCAACATTCTTGCAAGCCTGTTTGCGGCTTTCGACATAGACGTGAACGCACTCGACAACCTCAACGGGAAGAACCTCGCATGGCTGTGGAACAACAGCCCTTCCTTGCGAGGATTGGGCGTCGAGGAGGAGGCCTGTATCTTCCTTTCCATACCCCAGCGGGTGTGGGATGCCAATATCACCCCGCAAGTGGTGCGCTGGTTCATCGAGGATTTTTGTGCTGGCGACCTGCCCCAGAACTGCCCATCGTTCCTGTTTTTCTTCGCCCTCATTTTCGATGAAAAAGACACGAAGGTGCGGACGGAGGTGGCGAATATTGTCAATCAGAGCAGCTTGATAGAGGCCCTGCCAGAACTCAACATGGTCAGTCGTGACGACCTGGCGTACTGGTTCGAGACCTACGATTTCATCTATGTCACGTCCCGCCAGCGCGACCAGGCCGTGGACAAGATTTGTGGGGAGTTCGGCTGTGAGGAGTTTTACATGGAAGATGTTGAGCTGGCGCTGCAACAGGTAATTGACGACTACCGCATGAAAAGTTTACAAGGATGAGGCGTAGGGAATGAGAATTATTTCCAAGGCTTCTTATACCATCATCAAATGACAAACGCTATGGCCAACCGTTTTGACCCGAAAAATTACATCACCCACGAGGCGCTCGACCATGCCGTGCGGGCGGCCATCCGGCTGAGCCAGCCCCTGCTCATCACCGGCGAGCCGGGCACCGGAAAGACCCGCCTCGCCGACAAGGTGGCATTTGACCTGAACCAAAAGAAAGGCTCCGATTTTGCTGCCGATCCCTTCGTTTTCAATACCAAAACGACCAGTACGGCGAGGGACCTGTTCTACACCTACGACTCCTTGGCACACTTCCAGGCGGCCAACCTCAGGCGGGAGGAGGACGCCGCCGTGCCCCGTACCGCCAATTTCATCGAACTGCAGGCCCTCGGCAAGGCCATCGCTCAAAGCGACCCCGCCGCAGTGGACACTTCCAAGTTCAACACCGCACTCGACCCCAAGCCGCACAGTTCGGTGGTGCTCATTGACGAGATTGACAAGGCGCCGAGGGACTTCACCAACGACATCCTTTTCGAGATAGAAAACTACAGCTTCGACATCAAGGAGCAGGCGAACTACCGGCTCAGCCGCTCCCCGGAGCGACAGATATTGGTGCTGATGACCAGCAACTCGGAGCGAAACCTGCCCGATGCCTTCCTCCGGCGCTGCGTGTTTTACCACATCCCCTTCCCGTCGCCGGAGTTGCTGCGGGAAATCGTACAGAAGCAGCTTGCATCGCCCTCCGCATTTACGGAGGATTTGCTGAAAACGCTGATTGACAAGTTCTTCGCCGTGCGGGACCGGGCCGTGCGCAAGCCCCCTGCCACGGCGGAACTCATCGCTTGGCTGCGGATGCTCGAAGCGGAGAATTTTGCGAAACTTGGCAGCGAGGAACAGCGCCGCCAATTGCTGTTCAATCTTTCGATTTTGGTAAAAACGAAGGACGATTTGGAGGCAGTGAAAACCCTTTTCTAAAAACTGGAAACGCCTGCCCAACATATTCCCCTCCCCCTCGATTCCTTTCTGGACAGATTGGAGGTTGCGGGCTTTTCCCTCAGTCCAGGGCAGCGCCTTCGGCTGCTCCATGCCATGAGCGAAAGGGAGGGCGAATATTTGCGGCAGCCACAAAAACTGAAGTACCTCCTCTGCCCGCTCGTGGCGCAGAGCGAACTGGAGCAGCAGCGGTTCTATGTGCTGTTCGACCAGTTTTTGGCGGAGGTGATGCCCATTTCGCCGCCACCGCCGCCCAAGAAAAAATGGTGGAAGCGGGTGCCTTGGTGGGCTTGGTTGGGTTTGGGGATAGGTTTGATTACGCTGTTGGTTTTGTTGTTTTGGGTAGAACCGATTACTGGCAAATTTACACAAATACACTTTGAACCAAGCGTTTCCGTCCGCCAATTGGGCGAAACGCTGACCTTCGAAGACCGCTCTCAAAATGTGAACACCGCCCGCTATATCCATCGCCTTTGGCAAATGACGGATGATGAAACCGGAAAAATCGAAAGAGCGGACAGCGTTTCCAGAGACTGGCGTTTCGTACTGGATTCAATAGGGGGCAGCCCTGTCAAAAAGGTGCGCCTATGCTATTTGGACTCGTTGAAAAAGGACACCATCGAAGGCTTGGGCTCGTTCATCATTGTATGCAAAGAATCGCCCAGAATTGACACCTTGCTGGCTCCACAGGCGGCCAAGGTGGACGAAGAAGTCACTCTCACGCCCCGTATCCGGCAAGGCAAAAAGCCAATTTCAATCACTTGGGTTTTTGGCGATGGCGATACACTACGGGATGCCAAAAATGAAGCTGTTCACCACACTTGGCAGCGCAACGGCATTTATAAAGTTGAACTCACTGCCAGTTATCCCGAAGACGAGGGTATTTGCAATTCCACCTATGGCCGCCATCACATCACAATTGGCAGCAACAAAGCATCCCTCCCCTTGAAACCGCTCTGGAAAGATACCAGCCGCCCGTTCGCCAGTTTCGCCATCGGCACCTGGCTGCTGCTCTCGCTGCTGGGCATGGGCATGATTTGGCATTGGGTAAAATGGCTAAGCCGAAAGGCTCCCGCCGACCCCGGCACCACCTCCTCCATCCCTCACTCTTCATCCCTCATCCCTGACAAAGGTCCTTATTTCATTCCATTTCAACCCAAAGATGGCGTGATACGGGTGGAACGGGAGATGTACCGCATTGCCGACCTGCTGCGGCGGCGGCAAAAAGGGCTTCGGCAAGAGATGGACGTTGCCGCCAGCATTCGGGCAACCACTGAGGGAGGCGGCTTCCCCCGCTTGCTCACCACTGCCGTCAGCGTGCCCGCCGAGTACCTGTTTTTATTGGATGAGCAATCGGTCAACAGCCACCAGGCGAGGCTGTTCGAGCGGTTGGTGAACTTCCTGAAGCAGCGGGACATCTACGCCGAGTTGTTCCGCTTCAAAACCGATTTCCAGCGGTTCTGGAACCCGCAGTTCCCCCAGGGCATCGGCACGGGGCAGTTGCGGCGGATGTTTCCCACCCATCGGCTCATCATCCTCGGCGATGCCCACGCCCTTGTTGCTCCGCAAAGCAGTGGCAAGGCCCGTCTCCGTACCGATGTGGAAGACATGCTGCCCACCTGGAAGCGACGCCTGCTGCTGACCCCGCAACCGCCCGTCGCTTGGACCTACCGGGAGGCATTGCTCCACGAATGGTTCGGCGTGTTTCCTGCCGACTTGGAGGGGCTGTCCGATGCGATGGAGCACTTCGACATTGCGCACGAGGACGACCATCCCGTAGCCTTCAAGGATTGGCAAATAAGGCACACCGAAGGCCGAAGCGCCGAAGCGACGACCAACTACCGCCGCTGGCGAACGGCAGCAGACCATGAGGCTTATTTGAAAAACCACCCAGAGCTGTTCACTTGGCTCTGCGCCATTGCGCTATGGCCCAAGCCCGTTTGGCCGCTCACCTTGGCCATCGGGCAGGTGTTGGAACCGCTCGGCGTCCGGGTCACGCACGACAACCTGTTGATTCTCAGCCGGATACCTTGGCTGCAAACGGGCGACCTCGACCCGGAACTCCGGTTGGAACTGCTCGCCCGCCTCTCGCCCGATGCCGAAAAATTGGCGAGGGAAGCGATCCGCCGGGAACTGGAAGCCGCCCAGCCCGCCGCCGCTGGGGGCCATGCCAACAACGAACTACAGGCAGGGCTTGCGCTGCAAAACGTGGCCCTCCACCCCGACGACCCTGCGCACCGACAAACCCTCAAGGACCTGTTGGCGGCTGGCATTCTTACGGAGGAGCAGTTGGAGGAATTGGACGGGAGCCTGCGCCGACAGTCCGTGCTGGGCGAGGAGGAGGGCGTTCAGGAGTTTTTGAACAAAAAAGAAGCCCCGCCAAAGCCGCCATTTTTTACCAAAAACTTCATTTGGGCATGCTGGTTGACCGCCATTTTCGCCACTATTTTCATTCTTGTCTTGCTTTTTGATGGAAAAAATGAGCTTTACCGCTTCGCCTTTTCGGAAGAACCAGCAATGACCACGGAATGCGAGGGACGCCACTATTTTTTCGTGAAGGAAAATTGCTTCTCCGACAGCGCCATTTGGTACAACAACCGGGGAGTGGATGCCTATCGGGCAGAATTTGGATTGGGTGAATACACAAAACAGGCCGTGGTTTTCAACGAATCGGTGCAGTCCAGCATCTTCGTGAACTTCAGCCGGGCAGCGACGCTCCGGCCCGATTACCTGCTCCCCGTCGCCAATGAGGGCAAGACCTGGTACAATGCTGCCGCCGAGCGGTACAACCAGTTTTTGTTTGAATCAAAGGACACCAACCTGCTGCAGCAGTCACTGGATTGGTTCCGACAGGCAGCCCGTTATGATTCTGTTTCGCTGGATGCGCTGCACGGGTTGGGGTTGGCGCATTTTGCAGGGTGGGAGGCATTTCCGAAGTACCAAGCACCAATTCGCCCATCGGGGAAATTATTAAATGCTACTCCCCGAACTCGTGTACCTCCCGATTCTGCTCTGTACTACTATCGTATGCTGTTGGATAGAACGGATAGCTTGTTTTTCGATACGACGAGCGTATTTCCGAATTTGAAGACGTTGCTGTTCCCATCAATTGCCAGCAGAGAGCCAGTCAAGGATACTGTTCAACAAAAGACAAAAGACAAATATCTATGGTGCCTGAGCAACGGTCATGGTAAGCTCCAGCCGGGAAAACGTTCGCCCGTATTTGAGTGGAATGGTCAAGATGTTCGATTTTTTGAGTATGAATTCAACAGGGATATTGTCGAACGAATCACAAAGGCATTGGACACTTTCAATATACCTTATTTTGATGTAGTACCCGATTATCAGGAGGTTGGGTCCTTTTTGACAGAAAGGGTAAATAGGGTCAACAATAAAAAAACTACGCTTAAAAAAGTGTTGATTTCAGTGGATGCAAATGCAGAATCTGCATCTGAAAATGCTTGGGTACAAGACAATATCAGAGGGATTGAAACATGGTACCAGGAGGGGAATAAACAGTCAAAGCAATTTGCTGGAATATTTCAGAAATACTTGATTTCCTTTACAGGATTCAACAATAGGAGTATTAAAAGCACGAAAGACAAGCCACTTTATGTTCTTGAAGAAACCGAGAGCATAGCTATTCTCACTGAAAATGGCATCTACAACAACCGCTATGAGGTGCAAGAACTTATGAAAGATGAGGTGCGCCAGAAAATCGCAGATGCGCACGTGGCAGCAATTCTTGAAATTGAGGGGCGAGCACCGGAAATCGCTGCAATTATTAGGGACACAGACAAAGACGGCATTCCCAACCGTAGAGACCGCTGCCCAACTATCAAGGGAGTCGCTACCAATTCTGGCTGCCCTGCCCCACAAGTACCACCACCAGCCGACACCGACGCCGATGGTGTGCCTGACAAAAGCGATAACTGCCCAACCGTTTACAACCCTGGCCAAGAAGACGCTAACCTTGATGGCATAGGCGATGACTGCGAACCCGTTGTGGATACCGATGGCGACGGGGTGCAAGACTCCAACGACAAGTGCCCCAAAGAGAAAGGCGACCCTAATAACGGCGGCTGCCCATTGCCCCAAGTGGAACTGTTCAAAGAGCCAGAAATGGTCTTCGTACCTGGTGGCACTTTTATGATGGGCTGCGATGAAAAGCGGGACGGCAAATGCGAAGACAATGAGCTGCCCCTGCATGAGGTACGTCTCGATGATTTTTACATTGGAAAATATGAGGTAACTCAGGCGCAGTGGCAAGCGGTGATGGGCTATAATCCTTCGTATTTTAAGAATTGTGACCAATGCCCAGTAGAAGATGTTTATTGGAACAGCGTGACGGAGTTTATCCAAAAGTTGAACGAAAAGACAGGTAAAAAATACCGCTTGCCGACAGAGGCGGAATGGGAGTATGCAGCCCGTGGTGGGGAGCAGTTGAAAGGGAAGGGGGAATACCCATATTCAGGCAGTTACGATTTGAGTGAGGTAGCTTGGCATTCAAAAAATTCAAATGGTAAAACCCACCCTGTCGGCGGTAAGCGCCCAAATCAATTGGGTGTTTTTGATATGAGCGGAAACGTCAGGGAGTGGTGTAGTGACTGGTACGAAGAGTTTTATTACAAGCAATTTTCAAAAAGGATTGCTGATAATCCAATTGGGCCATCAAACAGCCTACAAGGTCGCAAAGTGAATCGTGGCGGGGGCAGTTTTGACATTGAAAACTCTTGCAGAATTGTTTACCGTGATTGGGCAAACTCGACAAGACCTGATAACCGAATTGGCTTCCGCTTGGTACTTGACTATACAATAGACTGACCTACTCCTCCCCAAACACCGACACCACAGCCACCCCCACTACGAACGACCCCTTGCCGTCCATTTTTTCATCAATGACATATTCGGCCACGTAGGTCAGCACCCGCTCCCGGCGCTCGAAGGGGATGCCCGTTTTTTCTTCCCAGCGTTCAATATTAGGCACCCCGATGAGGATGCTGGTGCCCACGCCGTACTCAATCCAGGTCTCGAACTCGCCCTCCAAGCTGTAGAATGAAAGGAAACCGCCGTCCCGGTCCTCGCCGATGGTAATGCTTGGGTTGCCCTCCAGCGGCGTGCGCTTGGGCTTTTCGCCACGGTACTTTTGCACCCGCTCCACCACGTCCCGGATGTTCTGCACGAAGCGCTGCTCGACGAGGAGCCATAGGGAGATTTCGTGGTTCGATTTCCCGATTTCGATGTGGTGGCGGGCGATGTTGCGCAGCAACTCCGTGCGGTAGAACTCGGCGAATTCCTTGCGCTTGCCCTCGTAATATTCGTTGGCCATTTTTTCGCCCGTGCTTTCGGCAATGCGGCGGGCCTCCTCAGCCGCATCCAGTTCCTTTTCGGCCTGCTTGCGGATTTTCTCGGCGTCCTTCACGATTTTGTCTGCCTGCTTCGTGGCATCCTTGAACGCCTTTTCCAGTTGTTTTGAAAACTCTTCTTGATTCATTTCGATGAAAATTGGGCTGTGCCGTGCCCGGCAATGAAGGAGGAAAGGTATGGCTTTGCACCAAAACAAAAAGGCAAAAGCGGTGAACCCACTTTTGCCTTTTATGGCATGATTTCAAAGGCCGTCCAACGAGTCAATTGCAATAATGGCAGCCCCTGACTGCCAACTGCCCACTGTCGAACTGCCCACTCAAATCACCCCATCTCCTGCACCACTTCCTGCACCTCCGGCACCATACGCTTCAGCATCCCTTCTATGCCCGATTTCAGCGTCACGGTGCTCGATGGGCAGCCGCTGCACGAACCTTGCATCTGCACATAGACCGTGCCCTTGTCGTAGCGCTGGAACTCGATATTGCCGCCGTCCATCTCCACGGCAGGCTTCACGTAGGTGTCAATCAGGTCTTTGATGCGCTGCGCAATTTCGCCGTCCTCGCCGCTGAACTGCTGGCTAACCCGCTCAGCATCAAGCTGTTGCATGGCATCTGCGAAACCATCTTTGATGACCTCGCCGCCGTCTTCCACGTATTTTTTGATGAGGTCCTTCAACTTGAGCATGATGTCGGCCCATTCGTAGTTGAACTCCTTGGTGATGCTCACAAAGTTGTTGGTGATATAGACCCCCTTCACGAACGGCTGGTCGAACAGGTGGGCGGCCAATGGAGACCATTCCCGTGCAAAGGCTTCCTCCCGAAAGTCGGCGGTGCCCCGGTAGAGCATGCGGTTGGTCACGAATTTCAGGCTTTCAGGGTTGGGCGTCTGCTCGGTGTAGAGCATGACGGGCGATGCGGTGGCGGTATTCATATCTTGAACGATTTGTCTTATTTAGAATTTGTCCACAAAGCTAACAGAAAAGAAGGAATCAAGTTTAATTACCCGTACAATTCATACTTCACCTGCCCCCTTTCGTAGCCCAAGCCCACGAGTAGGTTGGCCACGGCCTCGTCCACCATCTTCGTCCAGCCGCATAGGTAGAAGGTGCGGTCGGTGCGTTTCTCGGCATATTCTTTTTGGTAAATGCCGTGGACATAGCCGTGGTGGCAGCCCTCCTTCTCCTCCCTCGAAAGTGCGACCGAATAGCGGAACCCGGGCATCCGTTGCGCCAGCGACCTGAATTCTTCTTCGTACAAAATGCCGTCCGCTGTGCGGGTGCCGAAGATGAGATGGATGCCCTTGTGCGGGATATTTTTATTGAAAACCTCCCAAATCATGCTGCGGAACGGGGCCACACCCGTCCCCGTGCAGACCATAACCAGTTCGTTTTCAATACTTTCCGGCAATGTGAACGTGCCGTCCGGCCCCTTGAATTTGATGGCTGTACCAATGGGCGCCTCGTTGAAAAGCCAGTTGGTGGCCAAGCCGCCCTCCATGTGGACGATGCAAAGCTCCAGCAAATTGGAGCCGTCGGGCGCACTGGCGATGGAGTAGCTGCGCCAGCGCTGGTTACGGCGCTCGCCGATGGGCAGGTCCATCGTGATGAACTGCCCGGCCTTGAAGTCGAACCGGTCAGCACCTTCTATTTCCAACCAGAAGCGTTTCGTGGTTGGCGAGGCATCTTCGACTTTTGTGATGATTCCGTTGTACCAAGTGGTCATATCCGGTAACACGGACTGCCAGTCCGTGCTTTTGTGTTTGCAAGTTAATTTGACTTTTGGGGAATGAGGAAGCACGGTCTAGCAGACCGTGTTACAGCACAAGTTCGTCGTAAGGCAAGAACACCTCGAAGCCCTTTTCGTTGAAATAGCGGCGGGTTTCTTCCGCTGGCCGGTCGCTGGTGGCCAGCACGAAGTCGCCGCCCCAGGCTCCCAGCGACTTGATTTCACCCCAGAAATCATTGAAAAACAGCGACTTAGCTCGTGGCAACCCAATCGTCTCCGCTACCAGCGCCTCATGCTCCCGAATCAGCCCCTCGAACTCGCCCAGCGTTTGTGCAGCCAAAAACCGTTTCGTCAAATCCGACACTTTGTTAACGGCTTCTTGTGCCCCCAATCCGCAATCCGCAATCCGCAATCGGTAATTCCGAATCCCCTCCCGGCTGTCCTGCTTTTTACCTAAGTAAATGAAATACAGCGAGTTGTGGAACGATGGGTTGAAGTCACAGCCCTCGAATTGCGGCTTCCCGCCCTCCAATCGGTAGAGAATCGGGCCATCCGCCCCAGCGCAGGCGATGTCGTAACCGGAGCCGCCGAAGGTGCGGGCGGACAGCTCGAAGGGGTCAATCTGCGCCCATTTTGCGACCAAATGAATTAAAGTGCTGCTGGTACCAAGGCCCCAGAGGCGGGGGAATTGGAGTTGGCTAGTGATTAGTGATTGGTGATTGGTGATTGGAGACCAAGCCGGGTTCAGGTTGCGGGCTTCCTGCAGTATTTTTTGGAGGCGCTCCGCAATGGCTGGGTCGGTTTCTTCCAAGAAGTCGAAGTTTTCGAGGTCAAATTTTGCCTCAAACCAGCACTCGCCCTTTTCGTCCAAGCTGCGCCAGTGGAGATTGTTGTCCCCAATTTTCTGGCGAGAATCTTCGATTTCCCAATTTCCCAATTTCCCAATTTCCAATTTCTGTCCCAGCCGGACGGGCAGCGCCAGCGCCAGCGCTCCGTCCAGCACGAAGTACTCGGCGGTGAGGAGGAGTTTGCCGTGGGCGTGGAAAATTGTCATAAATCAAACCCAATATCACCCCTAAAATACTTCCCGTCGAACTGAATCGCCGCTGCGTTTTTATTGGAAACCGCCAGCGCCTCCCGGAAGTTTTTACCGAAGGAAGTCACCGCCATCACCCGCCCGCCGCTCGTAACCAACTGACCGTCAACGAGTTTTGTGCCGGCATGGAAAACGATGCTGCCCTCCACCTTGTCCAGCCCGGTTATTGTTTTCCCCTTGGGGTAATCGCCGGGGTAGCCGCCGCTGGCGAGGATGATAGTCGTGGCGGCTCGGTCGTCCACCTCGATGTTGGCCTTGGCGAGTTGGCGGTTGTGCACGGCCATGAACAGCTCCACGAGGTCGTTCTTCAGGCGGGGCAGCACAGCCTCCGTTTCGGGGTCGCCCATGCGCACGTTGTACTCAATAACGTAAGGCTCGTCGCCGACCTTGATGAGGCCGAGGAAGATGAAGCCTTGGTATTCGATTTTGCGGAATTTCAGCCCTGCGATGGTTGGCTTCACGATGCGCTCCTCGACCTTTTTCATCATAGCCTCGTCCACGAAGGGCGGGGGGGAGACGGCGCCCATGCCACCAGTGTTCAGCCCGGTGTCGCCCTCGCCGATGCGCTTGTAGTCCTTTGCCACGGGCAAAATCTTGTACGAATCGCCGTCCGTGAGGACGAAAACACTGAACTCGATACCGCTCAGGAACTCCTCGACGACCACTTTGCGGCTGGCTGTCCCGAACTTGCCGCCTAACATCTCCTCCATTTCCCGCACAGCCTCGTCCCGCTCCTGGCAGATGACGACGCCCTTGCCAGCGGCCAGTCCGTCGGCCTTGAGCACGATGGGCAGCGTAGCTTTTTTCCGAAGAAAATTGAGCGCCAACTGCGAGCGGGTGGCGAAAAACTCCCGGTAACCCGCAGTCGGAATCTTGAAGTCCTGCATGAACTTCTTGGCGTAGGCCTTGCTGCCCTCCAGTTTTGCACCCTGCATGGAGGGGCCGATGACGACCACGTCCGCCGTGCTGGGATAGCGCTTGAGGTAGTTCCAAACGCCGTTCACGAGCGGTGCCTCCGGCCCGACCACCACCATCTGGATTCCTTTTTCCAATACAAAATCAGCCACGGCGGCATTGTTTTCGGGGTCAATCGGCACGTTTTCGCCGTGCTGTGCCGTGCCGGGGTTGCCGGGGGCGATGTAGAGTTTGGTACAAAGCGGGCTTTGGCTCAGTTTCCAAGCGAAGGCATGTTCCCTGCCGCCGCCGCCGAGAAGAAGAATTTTCATATGAGTGATTGGTGAATAGTGATTCGTGATTAGGTGGGCAAAGATATGCCTCCGATGGAAAAGCAGGGGTTGGGGTAGGTTTTTGATGAAAATCATAGCAACTAATTGGTGCAATACCTGTTTTTTGCGCAGCAATGTCAATATACGGTGTTGGCGGATTGCCTACGGCCATGACAAATGACTAATGACCAATGACACATTTAAAACCGGGCGACAATGCCCCCAAGTTTGAAACAACCGATGAGTTGGGAAACCCCGTCTCGCTGGCCGATTTCACGGGTAAAAAACTCGTCCTCTACTTCTATGCGTCGGACGATTCTGGAACGTGCAGGGTAGAGGCCTGCAACCTGCGGGACAACTTCGAGGTGCTGCGCAAAGCGGAGTATCACGTCCTTGGCGTCAGTCCAGATACCGCCAAGCACCATGTTAGTTTCATCAAAAAACACAGCCTGCCCTTCCCGCTTTTGATGGACGAGGACATGAAAATCATCCGTGCCTACGGCGTTTGGGGGCCGAAGGAACTGTTCGGCAAGCAATATGATGGCTTGCTGCGCACCACTTTCCTCATCAACGGGGAGGGCGTCATAGAGCGGGTGATTTATCCGGTGGAGTCGAAGCGGCACACGGAACAGATTTTAGAGAAGTGAGAAAGTGAGAGATGTGAGAGAGTGAGAAAGGGGGATGGCGAGAAAATAAGATGGCTAAAAACCGCTATGTTTGCGCCCCTTTACACCACAAATTATCAATTTTCAATTATCAATTGACATGAAACCCACACTACTCATACTTGCCGCCGGAATGGGCAGCCGCTACGGGGGCCTGAAGCAACTCGACGAGGTCGGCCAAGCGGGCGAGGCCATCATGGACTACTCAATTTACGATGCCGTCAAGGCGGGCTTCGGCAAGGTGGTTTTTGTCATCCGGCGGGACTTCGAGCAAGAATTCAAGGATAAAATCGGCAGCCGCTGGGAGGGCAAGGTGCAGGTGGAGTATGCTTTCCAAGGCCCCGACACCTACGTGCCAGCCGTGGAAGGCCAAGTGGAGCGGGCCAAGCCTTGGGGCACGGGCCATGCTGTGCTGGTGGCAAAGGACGTGGTGAACGAACCGTTCGTGGCCATCAACGCCGATGACTATTACGGCTACGCAGGGTTTGAGAAAATGGCCGACTTCCTCACAAATGATTGCCAATCAGCGCACTATGCGATGGTAGGCTATGTTTTGAAAAATACCCTTTCGGAAAACGGGGCCGTGTCCCGTGGCGTCTGCTCAATGGACGAGTTCAACTTTCTGCGCACCGTGACCGAGTGTACGGGCATCGAGCAGACAGAGGACGGCATCCTTTACAATGTCGAGGACGGCAAGGCGCTGCTCGACGCCACCTCCCTGGTTTCGATGAACATCTGGGGCTTCCATCCGCATATTTTCGAGCTGCTGCAAACAGGCTTCAACGACTTCGTTGCGGCGAATGCCGCAAACCCCAAGGCCGAGTTCTATATCTCCAGCTTCGCCAACGACCTCATCAACAGCGGCACGGCCACCTTCAAGGTGCTGCCCAACGACGAGAAATGGTACGGCGTCACCTACCGGGAAGACAAGGATATGGTGCAAGCTGCTTTTGCGGAGATGACAAGGAAGGGGAAATACCCTGTACCGCTTTGGTAGTACCCCCTGGTTTTAAGCTAAGTAACGAGCAATTAATAAGACTTGGGTTTTTCGGCGGCGAAGCCGCCGAAACTCACAACATCTTATTTATTGCACGTTACTAACCCCATTTTTCTTGTTTGTTATATTTGCAAGTTCCCCATCGGTGAAAACAACGCTACACGCTATCTTGCCAAGCGTCAATGAGTTTGTTTTGTGCTTTGAGACACGTTCAAGGCGCCAAACAATAAATCGGTCATAAACCTAAATTCACCATGGTCAAGCAAATTTGGAAACTGGCTACCTTTCTGCTTTTCGTCACTTCAAGCGCATCTGGCCAAGACTTCATGCTCCAAGGCTGGTATTGGGACTACCCCAAAACCTGCAACGGCTATAGTTGGGCAGATACCCTATGGACTAAGGCCGGCGCTGACCTGCTCAGCAACTTTACTCACGTTTGGCTGCCGCCCATGTCGAGGGCCAGCTTTGGCAGTTGCAGCAACGGCTACGACCCCAAAGACCTCTACGACCTCGGCGAATACGGCGGCGGTGCCACGGGCTTCGGTACCCGAACCGAGGTGGATAACCTCATCAGCATGCTCAACTCGAAGGGCATTTCGGCAGTGGCCGACGTGGTCTTTAACCATCGTGACGGTGGCGCTCCAGAAACCAATCCCGCAGTAGAAGGTTGGATTGAAAATATGAACTGTACCAAGGTGACCAACGGCGACCAACCCTTCCCCGCCGACCGCTACCGCTACGTGCTGCCGCTCGGCGGTACCTCCGGCAATGGTGCAGGCGATTATTATTTCAAAATACGCTCTGCCTCCAAGCACCCCAACTACTATGGCCGGGTTTACAAGGTCTATATGCAAACGAATACGGTCGGTTATGCAGGCCTCTCCACCCAGTACGAAAACGAGGGCACAACTTGTTCAGGCGGGTGCAGTGCTGTTGGCAATGGCGGCTGTGATTGTGGCCAATGCTCCGATGCGACCTCTTTGACGCTCGGACGCAGCTTGGCAGCTGCGGTGGACAACGTGGGCAGTTGTGGCGGCAGCTGCGGGGTGGATGAATTCAAGCTGACGCTGAATGCTGGCGACTTCAATTCCGGCGGCGACTTCCTCTATATCCACCTCGACACAGGCGGGGTCTATTCCGATGTTTATATTGCAGGGCTGTGGAGTGCTTCCCGCAGCATGGACATCCAAAGCGAACTGCAATACCAGACCTATACCGACTTCACCAGCCTGCCCAGCGGCCAAGGCTCGATGAACTACCTCAACTTCAAGCCCAATGGCAACCCTACCCAACTGAGCGGGGATTGGGATTGGCTCTGGTTCTTTTACGACTACGACCAAAACATGGCCAGTACCCGAACAACCCTTTACGATTGGACAAAATGGCTCTGGAACGACGTGGGCATCAGGGGCTATCGCATGGATGCCGTGAAGCACTTCCCCGAAAACTTCGTGGGCGACCTGCTGGACGATTTGAACAGCAACAGCATGAACCCTGGCCTCGTGGTGGGCGAGCTTTTCGACTCCAACCCTTACACTCTCAAGACTTGGGTGGACAACGTGAAATCCAACATGAATGGCAGCAGCCAAGGAGCCATTCAGGTACGTGCCTTCGATTTCGGGTTGCGCCAAGCCCTGAAAGATGCCTGCGACGAGTTCGGCTACGATGTGCGCAACGTTTTCACCTCTGGCATGGTGGATGGCGGGCCAGGCGCCACTGGCTTCGAGGCCATTACCTTTGTCAACAACCACGACTTCCGTGACCCCGGCCAGCCCGTGCAGAACGACCCCATGCTGGCTTATGCTTATATTTTGACCAACAATAAGGTGGGGCTGCCCTGTGTGTTTTATCCTGAATATTTTGGGAAATCCGCGCCCAATTACCCTACCGTGAACCTTCGCACCAAAATTGACCAGCTTATCCAGATACACAACAACTATATCTTCGGGGCCAATCACCATGACTACTTGAGCCGAATCGGTTCAGGCTACTACGCCAACTATTCGAGCGGCTTCCCCAACACCACGCTTTTTTACCAGATGGCGGGCGGCGTCACAGGGAGTGACATATTGGTAGGCATTAATTTTGCAGGTGTGCCACTGACCGTTGAGCACCAAATCAACGGTGACCTCGACCAAAACGGGGCGAACCTGCCTGTCGGAACGCAATTTACCGAGCTCACCGCCAACTCCAGCACACCAACTTTGGTCATGAACAGTCAATACCGGGTAACATTCACCATTCCGGCAAGGAGCTATGCCGTGTGGGTGCAAGGAGCCTCACTGCCTGTCGAACTGACGGCTTTCAGGGCAGAGGCAGTTGCCGACCATATTGCACTCGAATGGGAAGCGGCTTCTGAACATGATTTCGAAGGCTATGAACTGGAGCGCTCAGCCGATGGTAAAATATTTAGCCAACTTGCCAGCATTGGCCCGAAAGGCACGAATATAGGCACCGCAATGTATAGCTACGGCGACTACACGGCCACAAGGGGCAGTGTTTGGTATTATCGTTTGAAATTGAAAGATGGGGATGGCAGCTACAGCTATTCAAACGTGCGCAGCGCCAAACTGGAAGTGGTTTGGCAGGCACCGCTATTGCTACCGAACCCAACACATGGTGACCTCGCCGTGCTGTTCAAGTCTCCAATAGCAGGTACGGCCACGCTGCGGGTCTTTGATGGACTTGGAAGACAATTCGGCCAGCACCAACTGGCCCTGTCGGAAGGTATGAATACCGCCTTGCTCCCTGGCTCTGACCTGCCCTTTGGCGTTTTTTCCATTCAATTGGAAACGGATGACGGAGTTTTGAAATGGAGCGGGCGTGGCCTAAGGCATTGAAATAATCTGGAACACAATAAAATCAAACATCAAAAATGTCACACATGAAAAAAATCCCACTCATTTTAGTATTGCTTTCCATTGTGCAAAGCGTAGCTTTCGCATACGCGGAATATACTAATGCCAACGCTGCCAAAATCAACCTCCAGACCACCAGTGGGGTTGACAACTACCTTGATGCCGCTGGCTTCAATGGCTCCAACCAAGGCACATTTTCAAACACGAGCTACCTGCACCTCAAGGCCGCCGAAGCATGGGTTTCTAAGAACAATGGTTCCGATGTGACAGGCGGAAATTTTAGCTATCGAGTTTACAAGCAGGGCGATACCCCCGGCAGTTTTAACTTCATCACCTTCAACTGGCAGGAAGAAAACTCCAACGGAGGCACTACCTACCAACGTTGGGGGAATTATGGGGTGGACATCAACTTGCTGGCCACGGTGAACAGTCCTGGTACTTGGATTTTCGAGTGCTATTGGAGCGCCCCAACCAACGGCGTGGACTGCCCAAATCCCATCTTCCTTAGCAATGGCGGTAGCAATTACACTTTTTCTTTCACCGCTGATGCCAGTTTCCCTGTCGAACTGGCCATGTTCAAGATAGCTTCCATAGATGACGAAAAGCCAAGCCTCTACTGGCGCACTGCCTCTGAATTGGACAACTCGCACTTCGAAGTCGAGCGTTCTGCCGACTCCCGCCGCTGGCACGCCATCGGCGAGGTGGGGGGGCAAGGCACCTCCAATGGTATAAAAGACTATTATTTTAAGGACGAGCGCCCATTGCCGGGCAGCAACTATTACCGCCTCAAGCAAGTGGATTTCGATGGCGATTTTGAGTACTCAAAAATCGTGTCCACCATCATCGGGCATGGGAAGGTGGCCCTTTCCCCCAACCCCGCATCCGACTTCATTTCCGTACAACTGCAAGACAAAGAAGGCAGCTATCATGTCACTGTTTTCGACCTGATGGGCAAGCGCTGGGTGGATGCCCCGCTTGGCGGCAATTTGTTGAATGTCAACCATTTGCCGATGGGGACTTACCTGCTTGTGTTGAAAAATGAAGACGGCCACGAGTTCATGCAGGAACGTTTGGTGAAGCAGTAGGCATGGTTTCAAATAGGCATGAGGTACCCCAAAATCAAAGCGGCAGCGGCATCGAAAATGCCGTCGCCGCTTATGTTTTGGGGCGGGGGGATTTCCATAGAAAATCCCCCGCCATCCTGCTTTTGAGCTTTTATATCCAAAAAAAAAATCGGGGTGAGTCATGTTTTGAACCCATCCCGAATTGTGCAATTTGCTTCAGATAATTGGTCTTAAAACAATTTCTTAATCGGAAACCACAGCCCCACCTTCTTCCTTCTCCATTTCCACCTCCACCTTGCGCACCGCATTGCGCTTTAGTTCAAAATGCTCCTTGCGGTTGCGGTGGATGTCGATGGCCATGAACATGGCATGGAGGAACGAGGAAGGGTCGGCAGCGTTCTGGCCCGCAAGGTCGAAGGCCGTGCCGTGATCGGGCGAGGTGCGTATGATGGGCAGTCCAGCGGTATAGTTCACGCCGCTGCCAAAAGTGAGGGCCTTGAACGGAATCAGCCCTTGGTCGTGGTACATGGCCAGCACCCCGTCGAACTTGTTGAACTGGCCAGAGCCGAAAAAGCCATCGGCGGGGAATGGGCCGAAAGCCATCATGCCGTTCTTCTTGCATTCCGCCACGGCAGGGCGGATGATTTTGTCCTCTTCATCGCCGAGCATGCCTTCCTCGCCAGCATGGGGGTTCAGGCCCAGTACAGCAATAGTGGGTCGCCCAATACCGAAGTCGAGGCGCAACGTTTCGGAAAAGATGCGCAGCTTCGCAATGATGCGCTCCTTTGTAATGGACTTGGAAACGTCCTTGAGCGGTACATGTGCCGTCACAAGACCCACCCGTAGACGGTCGGAAGCCAACAGCATGAGGCTGTCCGAGGCGTTGAACTCCTTGGTGATGTACTCTGTGTGCCCAACGTGCTCAAAACCAGCCATTTGCATGGATTTCTTGTGGATGGGTGCCGTCACGATGGCGTCAATCAACCCGGCTTTGAGGTCTTTCACGGCGGCTTCGAGGCTTTGCTGCGCAAACTTGCCGCCGAGGTCGGTCGGTTTGCCAAGCGTGATGTTCACGTTATCGTTCCAGATGTTCACCACGTTCACCTTGTCATGTGCAGGGCGTTCGGCACTGCGTTGCCCAACGAAGTTGAAATCGTCCAATTGCACAATGTTCTTGTGGTAGGAGACCACCTTGGAGGAGCCATAAATGACCGGGATGCAGATATCGAGAATCTTGCGGTGGGAAAGTGCCTTGAGTATCACCTCCAAACCAATGCCGTTGATATCGCCCGTCGTAATGCCCAGCACGGGCTTGTTGCTCTTGACATAGGGCTGCTGGGGCTGTTCGTTGTGGGTTTCTACCTGTTCGGTGTATTCTTTTTCTTGCTCCACTTTTTATTTTTTTTGATGGCTTCGCCAATGGGCCAAGCCAATAAGTTTAGGGCCGGGGTTCTCGAAATCGGTCTTTCGCAATTTTAAGTACCTGAAAATCAACGATTTGGAAATTTTTCATCCCTCACCTTTCATCCCTCATCCCTTAAAAAGCTATCTTTCCGGCCCGGAAAGGGCCAAAATTAGTCATTTCACTTATGCGAGCCAAAAAATCCTTCGGTCAGCACTTTCTTACCAACGAGGACATCGCCCGGCGCATCGCCGACTCCCTGCAATTGGCCGATGGGCCAAATAACGTGCTGGAGGTCGGCCCCGGCAAGGGCATGCTCACCAAGTACCTGCTTGAAAAGGATTTCAACTTGAAATGCGTCGAGGCTGATACCGACATGGTGGACTACCTCAACGCCAATTACCCGGCCCTGCACGGCAAAGTGATCTCGGAGGACTTTCTCCGGCTCGACCTCGGAACAGTCTTTGGTGGCCAGCCTTTCTGCATCATCGGCAACTTCCCGTACAATATCAGCTCGCAGATTGTCTTCAAAATGGTGGAGTACCGGCCGCTCGTGCCGCAATTGGTAGGCATGTTCCAGAAGGAAATGGCCGAACGCATCATCGCCTCGCCCGGCGGCAAGGACTACGGCGTCATCAGCGTGCTCACCCAGGCTTTTTACGAAGGGAAATACCTTTTCTCCGTTGGCAACCGCAACTTCAACCCGCCGCCCAAGGTGCTGTCGGGCGTCATACGGTTGCGGCGGAAGGAGGAGGCACTGGGCTGCGACGAGGCACTGTTCCGCAAGGTGGTGAAACAGGCCTTCAACCAGCGCCGAAAAATGCTCCGCAATACGATGAAGCCCTTTTTTGAACAAAATCCAGTGGTGTTGGAGGAAAAATTTTTCACGCAAAGACCAGAAGTGCTCACCGTCCAGGACTTCGTCGGCTTGACCAATCGGGTGGAAGGAAAAGTTTTTTGAAACCGCTTCGCTAACTTCGCACTTTACCAAACCACGGCCATTGCAACAAAAAATACTCCTCGTCACCCCGCCCTTTGTGCAGTTGAACACGCCGTACCCGGCCACTGCCTACCTCAAGGGCTTCCTCAACACGAAGGGCATTCCCTCCGCACAGGCCGACCTGGGTATCGAGGTGATTTTGGAGGTGTTTTCGAAGAAGGGATTGGAAAGGGTTTTTGATTTCGGATTTCGGATTTCGGATTTCGGATTGGGCTCGCAGCTTAATTGGGAAGTAAGAGGGCCTGATGAATTACCAACGCTCCCCAATCCGAAATCCGAAATCCCAGAATCCGAAATCGCCTACACCCCCAATCCGCAATCCGCAATCCGAAATCCGCAATTAAGTGACAACGCCGAGCGAATCTTAGCCCTGCGGGCCGACTACCTCGCCACCATCAACCCTGTCATTTCCTTTCTCCAAAACAAAAACCCAACGCTCGCCCATGCGATTTGCAGTCGCAGCTACTTGCCGGAGGCCAGCCGCTTCGAGCAGGTGGAAGACCTCGAATGGGCCTTCGGGGCAATGGGCACGCACGACAAGGCTCGGCATTTCGCCTCGCTGTACCTCGAAGACCTCGGCGACTTCATCACGGAGGTGGTGGACCCGCATTTCGGCTTCAGCCGCTATGCCGAACGGCTTGGCAGCACGGCCTCTGGCTTCGATGAAATGGAGCGGGAACTGCAAGCGCCCGACTCATTAATTTCCATAGTTTTAAAAGAGGTGTTGGAGCGCCATATTGCGGAGCAAAAACCCGATATTATCTGCCTCACTGTACCGTTTCCCGGTAATTTATATGGGGCATTTAAATGTGGACAATATGCAAAGCAATTTCACCCCCATATTAAAATAATCATGGGCGGCGGTTACGCCAATACCGAACTGAGAAGCCTTGCCGATGCTCGTGTTTTTGATTATTTTGATTTTATATGTTTGGATGATGGGGAGGCACCTTTATTGCATTTAATACAATATTTAAATGGTGAAAAAACGACTACGGATTTAAAGCGAACTTATTCCCGAATAAATGGAGTCGTGTGCTACCATAATGCCAATATGGAATTAGATATTCCGCAACGGGAAACGGGTACGCCCGACTACGCTGGACTGCCACTCGACCAATATCTTTCGGTCATAGAAATTGCCAACCCGATGCACCGCCTCTGGAGTGATGGCCGCTGGAACAAACTCACCCTCGCTCACGGCTGCTACTGGGGCAAGTGCTCCTTCTGCGACGTGACGCTAGACTACATCCAACGCTACGAACCCATGAGCGCCGCCCTGCTTTGCGACCGCATCGAGGAAATCATCGCACAGACCGGGCAGACGGGCTTCCATTTCGTGGACGAGGCCGCACCGCCCGCCCTGCTGCGTGACCTGGCCCTCGAAATCCTGCGCCGCCGCCTCACCGTCACTTGGTGGACGAACATCCGCTTCGAAAAGTCCTTCACTGCCGACCTCTGCCGACTGCTTGCCGCTTCAGGCTGCATCGCCGTTTCCGGCGGCTTGGAGGTAGCCAGCGACCGCCTGTTGGCCTTGATGAAAAAGGGCGTGACCGTGGCGCAAGTGGCCCGTGTGGCCAATCATTTCACCGAGGCGGGCATCATGGTACACGCCTACTTGATGTACGGCTTCCCGACGCAGACGGCACAGGAGACCGTGGATGCCCTCGAAATGGTGCGACAGCTCTTCGAGGCGGGCGTGGTGCAGTCCGGGTTTTGGCATCGCTTCGCAATGACGGCGCACAGCCCTATCGGCCTCGACCCCACCGCTTTCGGGGTGGCGGAGACCGGCCCCACCTTCGCTGGCTTCGCCGACAACGACCGCTGGCACGAGGACCCCACGGGCGCCGACCACGACCTATTCGCTGAGGGGTTGCGCAAGTCGCTGTTCAACTATATGCACGGCGTCTGCTTCGATTTCCGCTTGGCCGATTGGTTCGACTTCCCCGTACCAAAGCCCAGCGTACCCAAGCGTTTCATCGAAAAAAGCATTGCGGAGCAGGAAGAAAAAACGCCCCGACCCACGGCGCTGGTGGCCTGGAACGGCCCGCTGCCCCTCGCCACGCTGGACGAGGAAACGGGCATGGCTACCCTGCTTTTCCACCACAAGCAGCGTGCCTGGGAATTGGAAACCAGCCCTGCCATTGCCCAATGGCTGGTGGACGTGCTGCCGCTGTTGCAAATCGGCGACAATGCCGTGATGAGTTTTGCGGAGTTGCAAAAGGATTTTGAAGAAAATACGGAGGGACGTTTTGCGGATTTTTTGGCAGGAGAAGAATGGGATGCGTTGCGGGAGGCGGGGTTGTTGGTGGTTTGACGGGAAACCGAAGTTTTAAAAATGGGCGAAAATTGACAAATGCTCGCCCGAAACGGCATTGCGGGACATCATGGACTTGATGGAAAAGCAGATTTTGCGGCAAGAACAGGAGGGGACGTAGTACAAATTATGAGATGGTGGAATTTTGAGCGTGTTCATTGCAATAGCTAAGGCTGATTGAAAAGTCCATACTTCTTCTTCAGTTTTATGGGTATCGTCTTCGCATTTCTTATTTTTTCAAGAACCGCTTCCAAATCTTGTTCAGACAATTCACCCACATGTGTACTAACCTGCTCTATGAGCAATTTTTTGACAGTTTCAATGTCTTGTTCAAAGATTTCTGAGCAGTTGACATAGGATGTATGGTCGAGGTAAGGCCTTCCAACAGCATCTAATTCAAGGTGTAAATCTCTCAAAGCTGTACTTGTAAAGATATTTGGATTAATTTCGGTGTTAATCAAAGCCGAGGCAAATAGCACTTTTTCAGCATCAAAACCTACAATAACAAGCCTTTTGATTTTCGGTGGGTTCGTAAAATCAACTTGATACCTAAGAACTGAGCCAATTTTGAAGTTGTGGAAGGCAAATTGTTCTTTAAGGTCATTTGGGAAAAAATCACCCAAGTTTGGCATATTGGCTGAGGGCTTGGTGGTTTTCGATGTTAAGCTGAATGAATTTCAGTATCTCTGGACTGGCGCCGCCTTCTTCTGCTATGTCCAAAACGCTCATTTCATCGTTCTTAGCTTTGTTCCATGCGGTTTGGTGTGATTTATCCCTAAGTTCAGCAAAGCTCAAGTTTCGGTTCTCATCAATGGATTCGAGCAAGCACTCTTGGTTACTTTCGGAAAGTTCTTCGATGTCTGGTTTTTCCTTAGATTGAATGTAATGGTTGGATTTTACTTCAAAATATTTTTGAAATTCAGCATTGCTCAACAAACTGTCTCCTCTCAAGGACTTGAAAATGTCGTACAGTTCAGATGGAACTGGGCCATCTTTCATAGCAATATAAAAATCGCCAGTCACAGGAGTCCCATAGGTGGTCAGATGCTTTTGGTCGGCAAAGTACAGGATTTTAAAAACCTTGTGAAAATCGCCTATGCCACCCAATTTCTCCAACACAAAAAGTATGGAGTTGATGGCTTTTTCTTTGTTTATATTAAATCTCTCGACCATTGCAAGGTTGATTTTGAATCAAAAATAAGGGGTTAGGATTAGAATTCCTATTTCGTCGTCGTGTT
>WBZM01000510.1_pt1 | contig 53909 bp, 25 predicted proteins | sample 5204271 | NCBI WGS metagenome assembly WBZM01 (sample SAMN12344346, study PRJNA552823) | activated sludge metagenome | biome: Activated sludge suspended growth; feature: Nitrification reactor; material: Wastewater; isolation source: activated sludge from nitrification reactor of wastewater... | reverse complement strand
GTTCCGATGCTTTACTCACCCGTTCGCCACTCGTCGCCAGGTTACCCCGCGCTACCGTTCGACTTGCATGTGTAAGGCATGCCGCCAGCGTTTAATCTGAGCCAGGATCAAACTCTTCAGTTCAATTCCTGTTAAAACTCTCGCTTGACGTCCTGTCAGCTCCGCTTCAGATCAATCGCCCCAACGCAAAAAAACAGCGCAGAAACTCTTCACCCTACACGAATCCAACAGCTTTCATCTTGCGAGTTCTCATCTCTTTGCGGCCCCCTCGCGAAGACCGCACCAGATCAAGAACTCACACCTATCGGTTGTCCAATTTTTAAAGAACTGGCGCGCGACTTGCTTCCTGCTGCGCCCGGCTGCCGAAGCAGCGAAAGGCGGCATTATACGGGCCTGGCTGCCGACGTCAACACGTTGCGCAAGAAAAATCGCCGAGCTCGACAATCGTCGCTCAATCGATGCTGACGCGAGCGAACTTGCGCTTGCCCACCTGGATGACGAAGCGTCGCTGGCTCGCGAAAGTCATCTGCCGGTCGTCGACGCGTGTCCCATCGACCCTGACGCCACCCTGCTCGATCATGCGCAAAGCCTCGGAAGTGCTGCCGGTCAATCCGGCCTGCTTGAGGACGTGCGCAATGGCTAGCGGCTGAGTACCAGCGGCAAGGCGGACTTCGGGGATTTCATCCGGGATCGCCCCCTGGCGAAAACGTGCGTCAAAATCGGCCAACGCCTGCCTGGCGGCCTCTGCGCTATGGAAGCGCTCAACGATCTCCCTCGCCAGCTCGACCTTGACCTCGCGTGGATTGCGGCCTTCTGCGACCTCATGCTTGAGCGTGTCAAGCACGCTCGTTGGCCGAAAGGAGAGCAGTTCCAGGTAACGCCACATCAGTTCGTCGGAAATCGACATCAGTTTGCCGAACATCTCGTTCGCCGGCTCGTTGATGCCGACGTAGTTGCCGAGCGACTTGGACATTTTGTTGACGCCGTCGAGCCCTTCGAGCAGCGGCACCGTCAAGATCGATTGCGGCGCCTGCCCGAATTGCTTCTGCAGTTCTCGTCCGACGAGCAGGTTGAATTTCTGGTCGGTCCCACCAAGTTCGAGGTCGGCGCGCAAGGCCACCGAATCATAGCCCTGGCACAAGGGGTAAAGCAGTTCATGGATGGCTATCGGTTGGCAACCAGCGTAGCGCTTGGCGAAGTCGTCGCGTTCGAGCATGCGGGCGACCGTGTGCAAGGCGGCAAGGCGGATCATTCCCGAGGCTCCAAGCGTGTCGAACCAGGTCGAGTTGAAGCAAATCTCGGTGCGCTGCGGATCGAGGATCTTGAAGACCTGCTCCTGGTAGGTCTTCGCGTTGTCGGCGATCTGCTCTGCTGACAACGGTGGGCGGGTCGCGTTCTTCCCGGTGGGATCGCCGATCATCCCGGTGAAGTCCCCGATCAGGAACACGACATGATGGCCAAGATCCTGAAAATGCCTGAGTTTGTTGATCAGGACGGTGTGTCCGAGGTGAAGATCGGGGGCCGTCGGGTCGAATCCGGCTTTCACCCGCAAAGGGCGGCCGGTCTGCAGCCGGGCAATCAATTCGGACTCGACGATGATCTCCTCGGCCCCCCGTCTGATCAATTCGATCGTGTCTCGCACGGAATGCATGTGGACTCTTTTCCCTGAACGGCTTCTGACGAGCGATTTTTTTTGCTAGACTGCGGCTCTTTGCTGCGAGCAGCCCATGAATATCGAAGAAAAGCGGATTCTAGCGCATTCCCCCGCGGCGATCGACCAGCAGCGCCGCCACCGATGGCTTGCCGCCGCTGCCGGCGGATTCTCCCTGCTGGGTATGGTAGCCGCCTTCGCCATAGTCCCGGCGGCCGGCCCGGCGCAACTCGACCAGCGCACGGTCATCGAGCAGATTCCGCTGCCGGCAGCGATCAAGCTTGACGCCGGCAACCAGGTTTTCTTGCGCGAGGAGTACATTCAGCGCAGCGACACGCTGGCTAGCCTGATGAATCGGCTTGGCGTGACCGAGCGGGCCGCGCTTGAACATCTTCGTCAGGATCAGGCCGCACTCCAGACGATCCAGCACCTGCGTCCGGGCAGCGTCGTCACGGCACGTGCGAGCGAGAACGGTGAGCTGCACTTCCTGCAGCTTCCGGTGCTCGACAAGGACGCGATGATGGTCGTCGAACGCCGCGGCGAGACCTTTGTCACACGCGAGCAGGCAATCGCGCTTGAAACTCGCATTGTCATCGGCTCGGGCGAGATTCGCAGCTCGTGGTTTGAAGCGACCGATGCGGCTGATCTGCCGGATGCCATCGCTGGCCAGTTGGTCGGTATTTTTGGCAGCGAGATCGACTTCCATCGCGATCTGCGCAAGGGCGATCGCTTTACGCTGGTCTACGAGGTGTTCACCCATCAAGGCCAGGTCGTCCGCAGCGGTCGCATCCTGGCCGCCGAGGTGACGAGCCGGCAGAAGCTCTTGCAGGCCTACTGGTTCCAGCCGGCCAAAGGCGACGGGGCTTACTACACGGCGGACGGCAAGAGCGTTCGCAAACCCTTCCTTCTCGCTCCGATCGAGTTCTCGCGCGTCACCTCGGGTTTTTCGGACGCCCGCTTCCATCCGATACTGCAGACACTGCGCGCGCACAAGGGGGTAGATTACGCGGCTCCCATCGGCACGGCGGTCCTTGCGGTAGCCGATGGCGTGGTCGACACGGCGGAGTTCCAAAACGGTTACGGCAACCTGATCGTGCTCAAGCACCAAGGCACTTACTCAACCGCTTATGGTCATCTTGACGATTTTGCGACAGGACTACACAAGGGGATGCGTGTCCGGCAGGGGGAAACGATCGGCTATGTCGGACAAACCGGCCTGGCCACCGGACCCCATCTGCATTACGAGTTTCGCATCAACGACGAGCAGGTTGATCCGCTGGCCGTCGCCTTGCCCAACTCGATTCCGCTCGACCGCGCACAGTTGAGCCGCTTCAAGAGCGCGCGTCTGGCGCTGCGTGCTCAGTTGGACATGGCTAAGCAGGTCAAGCTCGCGGCGCTGGAATAGGGGCAGGACAGAGAGGAGCCGCAGAGCAGCAGAGGAGCCGCCCTGGGCGGGCAGCTCGCAGCAGCCCAAACGGGGCGCTTCTCATCATGAGGGAAGCCGTCCGGACAATACCTCGCGGCCCTCGTTCAGGTGAACTCGCCATCGGCGCACAATCGGCACCGGGCGCCCAACCTTGCTCAGCTGCGCTTGTTGCCGGTCAGCTTCTCATACTTGACCCACAAAGCATCCTCGCTTTCCTCGTGCGCCGGGTCCTTCGGAATACAGTCAACCGGACAGACTTCGACGCACTGCGGCGTATCGTAGTGTCCGACGCATTCGGTGCACTTATTGGGGTCAATCTCGTAGATCTCGGAGCCCTGGGAAATCGCTTCGTTCGGGCATTCCGGTTCGCACACGTCGCAGTTGATGCATTCGTCGGTAATTATCAAAGCCATGCTTGCTGTTCCTTCAGATCGTTGAAATTTCTCTTACTCGTTTGGCCAGACGCTCGCGAATCGCCGGCTGGACGAACTTGCTCACATCGCCGCCGAGGACGGCGATTTCGCGCACCATCGTCGCCGAAATGAACATGTACTGTTCGCCCGGCGTGAGGAATACCGTTTCCACTTCGGGGAAGAGATTCCGGTTCATCCCCGCCATCTGGAACTCGTAGTCAAAATCGGACACGGCGCGCAGACCCCGGATGATCACTTTCGCCTCTTTCGCGTGCAGGAAGTCCATCAGCAGTCCGTCGAAGCCGCAGACCTCGGCGTTCGAATAAGGCACCAGCACTTCGCGCGCCATGTCGACCCGCTCGCCGAGCGAAAAGAACGGCCGTTTCGGCTGGCTCTGCGCAATCGCCACGATCACTCGGTCAAACAGGCAGCTTGCCCGCCGCACGAGATCTTCATGACCCCGCGTGATCGGATCGAAGGTGCCGGCGTAGATTGCCACCCGTCCGTTAAGTGCCATCCGTTTCGCCTCGCCGCATCAGATGAAAATAGACCTGTCCTGCCCGGTCGCTACGTACCGTGCGCCACGCGCCGCACGCCTCGACCGCCCGCTCCGCTTCAACATAAAGAACTCCGTCTGGCGCCAGCAGACACTCGGCCAACGGCGCCAGCTGCACAAGCCAGCCGGCGTGGAACGGCGGATCGAGGAAGATGATGTCGAAACGCTGGCGGCTATGCAGAGCAAATCTTACCGCATCCGAACGCAGTACCTCCACCCGCGCTTCCGCACCCAACATTCGGGCGTTGGCAGTCAAAGCGGCAACCACTTTCGGCGAAGCGTCCACCAGCACCACTTTTGCCGCTCCGCGCGAAGCGGCTTCGAAACCGAGAGCACCGCTGCCGGCAAAAAGATCCAGGCAACAGGTTCCACTCAGATCCTGGCCAAGCCAGTTGAACAAGGTCTCGCGCACCCGACTCGGCGTCGGTCGCACCCCTGGCAGGTCCGGAAAACGCAGGACGCGCCGGCGCCAGTCGCCGCCGATGATGCGCAGTGCATTCAGAAGGCTATTCTCCCCCGACGACCACCGTCACCATCTGACCTGGCCGCAGCACGCGGGAAAAAGCTGCCCTGACGCGCTCCACGGTAACCCGCTCGATATTCTCCTGATACCGGTCGAGGTAATCCAGAGGCAGATCGTAAAAGCCGATCAGCGCGACATTCTCCAGAATCTTGCGATTGCTGTCGAGACGTAGCGGAAAGCTGCCGATCAGATTCTGCTTCGCGGCGAGCAGTTCGGCCTCGCTTGGCCCTTGGCTGAGAAAGGTGGCGAGAACCTCGCGGGTGACTCGCAGCGCCTCGTCCGCCTGCTCCTTCTTGGTCTGCATGCCGATCTGAAACGGTCCCAACTGGCCCAGCGGATGAAAGTAGCTTTGTACGCTGTAGGCCAGACCGCGCTTGTCGCGGACTTCCTTCATCAGGCGCGAGACGAAACCGCCACCACCGAGCGAATAATTCCCGACGAGTAAGGGGAAGAACTCGGGGTCGCCACGTCGTATCGTCGGCAAGCCCAACAGCAAGTGTGCCTGTGCTGCCGGATGCGCAATACGGCGCTCGCCGCCGCTCGGCAGGGCTGGTTCGGCGAGAGCTTCGGCCGGCTTGCCAGCCGGCATGGCAAGGCTCAGGTCGGCGGCCAGCGCCTCGGCCTCGGCACGCGACAGATCACCGACAATGGCGATCGTTGCGCGCTGCGCGTTGTAGTTGCTGGCGTGGAAGTCGATCACATCAGAGCGTTCGAGCGCGCTCACCGACTCCGGAGTCGCTTGCCGAGCGTACGGGTGAGCGCCGTAGATCGCCGCCCAGAAAGTCTTGCTGGCAATGGCATCCGGTCGCGTCAGCGCTTCCTTCAAGGCAGCCACCGTGCGCGCGCGTTCGCGCTCGAAGGCGTCGTTGGGAAACAGCGGCTGGCCGAGGATCTGACGTAGAAGATCGAGCGCCGGCCCGCGTTTGTCGGCCATCGACAGCGTGCGCAGAGCAACCGATGCGCGATCCATATCGACGCCACCCGACAACTTTGCGCCGAGGTCGGCCAAACGGCTGGCAATCTGCGTTTCGTCCATTCCCGGCACACCGAGGTCGAGCAGCGCATGCGTCAGGGCAGCGCTGCCCGCTTTGCCGTCAGCCTCGCGTGCCGTACCAGCAGCGAAATCGACCTGCACATCGAGAATCGGCAGCGAGTGACTTTCGACGAACAGTACGCGCGCGCCGGACGGCGTCTGCCAACGTTCGATCTTCGGCCCCGCAGCCGCCAACTGGACCGCAAGAAGCAGCACACAGCCAATCAAGCACCGCATTGGATTCATCAGCTTATCCTCAATGTCGGCCAACAAACGGTGAGCGTGCGCGCGGCGCGCGGGGCAACGGCTGCGGATCGAGTTCGGCGACGGTCAAGACGTCGTCGACGAAATATTTTCGCGCTACATCCTGCACCTGTTCGGCGCTTACCGCCTGCAACTTGTCGATCATTCGGCGGTGTTGGGCGTGCGCAATGCCAACCGATTCGAGTTGCCCAATCTCCATCGCCTGAGCGAACATCGAATCAAGCTTGTAGATCTGGGCGGCGATCAGTTGTGCCTTGGCGCGGGCCAGTTCGTCGGCCGCAACGCCATCGCGCTGCACCAGCGCCAGCTCGGCGCGCAGGCCTGCCTCGAACTCGGTGCGTGTCTTTCCTTCGCTCGGCGAGCCGTACAGATAGAACAGGCCTGGCCCACGCGAAGTCGAATCGTAGCTTGCCGCAGCATCCACCGCCAGACGTTGCTGGCGAACGAGGTTCCGCGACAGGCGGGCGGCTTCGTGTCCGGCAAGAACCGCCGAGAGCATTTCCAGCGCGTACGGGTCGATGTCTCGCTCGAGGTCACGGATCACCGGAACCTTGTAGGCCATCATGACGATTGGCAACTCGGCCGGCGCTTTGACGACCAGCCGGCGCAGACCTGCCTGCGCCGGTTCGACCTGCGGCTTCCTCGCGCTCAGTGTGCGCGCTGACAATTGCCCGTAGTGCTGCTCGGCGAGCCGGAAGACCGCCTGGTGCTCGACATCGCCAACGACAATGACATAGGCGTTGTTGGGCGCGTACCAGCGCTCATACCAGTCGCGCGCATCGGCCGCCGTCATGCTTTCCAGATCGCTCATCCAGCCGATGATCGGGACGCGATAGGGATGCGACTGAAAGGCCATCGCGCTCATGCGCTCGAAGAGCAGCGCTTGCGGCTGGTCCTCGGTGCGCAGCCGGCGCTCTTCCATGACGACCTTGATCTCCTGGCTGAATTCGTTCTCGTCCAAGGTCAGATGACGCATGCGATCAGCTTCCAGTTGCATCATCTCGGGCAATCGCTCTTTCGGCACCTGCTGAAAGTACGCGGTGTAGTCACGACTGGTAAACGCGTTATCGCGCCCGCCAGCCGCTGCCACGCGACGGTTGAACTCGCCCGGACCAACGCTTGGCGTTCCCTTGAACATCATGTGTTCAAGCACGTGCGCGACGCCCGTCGACCCGCTCGTCTCATCCATGCTGCCCACCCGGTACCAGACCATATGCACCGCGGTCGGTGCCCGCCGGTCCTCCTTGACGATCACGCGCAAGCCGTTCGCCAGCCGGTGTTCGTAGGTTTCCGCCATGGCTGGTCCGGATAAGACAAGGATCAGCAGCAGGTGGATCATTCTCGCGTAGCGCATGGTCATCGGTGGCTTCTGATAGAATTTGCAAGTGTCGGTGCAGGCTGCCGGCATCTTACCATTGCTGACCTTTGCCGACGCCGACGAGCGTTGCTCAGACACGGAAGCGCCATGTTTGGTTTCCTGAAGAAGTCTCCCGATTCCGACCCGACGCGCGCGACCGACGCCGATGATGCGGTAAACGCGCCGACGGCGTCCTGGCGGCAGCGCTTGAAAGCTGGCCTGGCGCGCACGCGCGCGCAACTGGGCGGCAAGCTGAAGACCCTGTTTGCGCGCGGCAAGGTCGACGACGAACTGCTGGAAGACTTGGAAGCCTTGCTGCTGACCAGCGATGTCGGCCTGGACGCAACGCAGCATCTCCTCTACCAGCTCAGGATGCGCGCCAAGCGCGACAAGCTGGACACGCCCGAAGCGATTCAACGCGCGCTGGCCGAGGCGCTGTACGACCTGCTGCGCCCGCTCGAAGAGGCGCTCGATGTCGGTCAGCATCGCCCCTTCATCATCATGCTGGCCGGAGTCAACGGCGCCGGCAAGACGACGTCCATTGGCAAACTGGCGAAGCACTATCAGGCGCAAGGCTTGTCCGTCCTGCTCGCCGCCGGCGATACCTTCCGTGCCGCTGCGCGCGAGCAGTTGCAAACCTGGGGCGAGCGCAACAATGTGACGGTGATCGCGCAACAATCGGGCGACCCGGCAGCCGTCATTTTCGACGCGATGGCCGCCGCACGGGCGCGCGGCATCGACATCGTTCTCGCCGACACCGCCGGGCGGCTACCGACGCAACTGCATCTGATGGACGAGATTGCCAAAGTGCGTCGGGTGATTCAGAAGGCCGATCCGAGCGCGCCACACGAAACGCTGCTGGTGCTTGATGCCACCTTCGGCCAGAACGCGGTGCAGCAGGTAATGGCCTTCGACAAGGCCATCCAGGTGACCGGACTGGTGTTGACCAAGCTGGACGGTTCAGCCAAGGGCGGCGTGCTGGCGGCGATCGCACGGCAATGTCCGAAGCCGGTTCGCTTCATCGGCGTGGGTGAAGGGATCGACGATCTGCGCCCCTTCTCCGCGCGCGATTTCGTCGACGCGCTGTTCGAGTGATCACCGCCGACGCCGTCACCAAGCGCTATCCGGAAGGCCGCGAAGCGCTCAGGGACGTCAGTTTCGAGATCACCGCCGGCGAGATGGTTTTCCTCACCGGTCATTCGGGCGCCGGCAAGTCGACGCTGTTCAGGCTGCTGGCGGCAATCGAACGACCCACCTCCGGCAGCATCGTCATCAACGGACAGAATCTTTCCGCGCTGCGCCGTAACGCAATTCCCTACCTGCGCCGCAAGCTTGGGCTGATCTTTCAGGACCAGAAACTGCTGTTCGACCGCAGCGTGCTCGACAACGTCCTCCTTCCACTGGCCATTGTCGGCCACCCGGCGCGCGACTCCTTGCGCCGGGCACAGGCCGCACTGGCCAAGGTCGGCCTGACGAATCGCGAGAAGACAATGCCAATCGCCCTCTCGGGCGGCGAACAGCAGCGTTTGGCGATCGCGCGGGCAGTGGTCAATCGGCCGGTGATCATTCTCGCCGACGAACCGACGGCCAACCTGGACGCTGCGTCTGCACGCGAGATCTTCGCTATTTTCCACGCCTTCCAGCAGGTCGGCGTAACCGTCCTGATCGCTACGCACGATCCGGTCGATCTACCCGGAGTCAAGGCTCGCGTGTTGTGCCTGGCGCGCGGAGAGATGCGCGAGGATGGCAACGAGGCGACCTGTGCAGCGAGCGCCGCATGAGACGCTGGCTGGGCCAACACTTGGCCGCTCTCGGCGACGCCCTGCGCCGCCTGCTGGCTGCGCCGCTCAACACCGTCCTCTCGCTGCTCGTCATCGGCGTCGCCCTGACCCTGCCGAGCGCCGGCTGGCTGGCACTGGAGAACGTCCGTCAGCTCATTGGCGACAACCCGGGCGTACAGCAGATCAGCATCTTTCTCAGCCTGGACGCCGAGAAGCGCGACATCGGCGAGATCGAGTCTCGCCTACGCGCGGCGAAGGCCGGCAATTGGCGCTTCGTCGCGCGCGAGGAAGCGCTCAGACACCTGCAGGCAAGCGAAGGCATGGCGGAAATCATCGCTAGCCTGCCGCGCAATCCGCTGCCCGACGCTTTCGTCTTCACGCCGTCAAGCGCACAGCCGGAGGTGCTCGAACAGCTCGCCCGCACTTTCGCCACCTGGCCGAAAGTCGCGCACGTGCAGCTCGATTCCGCCTGGGTGCACCGCCTTGCCGCACTGATCCGCCTGGGCAGGCTCGTCCTCCTGCTGCTCGGCGTCCTCTTTGCTGGAGCACTGGTGACGATTACCTTCAACACGATCCGCCTGCAGATCTTCGCGCAGGCGGCCGAGATAGAAGTGGCTCGACTGATCGGGGCAACTGACGCCTACATTCAACGTCCGTTGCACTACTTCGGCATGCTGCAAGGCGCCTTCGGCGGCCTTTGTGCGGCCTTGCTGGTCACCCTCGGCTTCCAGCTGCTGACGCCGGCGGTCGCCGAGCTGGCGCGACTTTACGGCAGCAACTTCACGATGCGCGGTTTGACGGCCAGTGATGTCGCCCTGCTGGCGGCAATCGGTGGCAGCCTGGGTTGGCTGGGAGCGAAGATCTCGGTGCTCACCCACTTGCGCCGCTTCGCCTGAGCGCTTGCGCTTGCCGGCCGAACGTCGCGAGCAGACCGGGCGGGCAGCGCTCGCGTGCGCGCTCAGCCGAGCAAGACGCACGCCCAGACGAAAGGCACGCCGAGCAAGGCGAGGAGGACGGCAGCGCTACCGACATCCTTGGCACGTTTCGCCAGCGGATGCCAGTCGAGCGACACGCGATCGACCGTCGCTTCGATCGCCGAGTTCAATAACTCGACGATCAGGACGAAAACGACGCTGCCGACCATCAAGGCCAGCGCGATGCCGCCCGGGGCGAGAAAAAACGCAAGCGGGATGAGCAAGGCGGCAAGCAGCACCTCCTGACGAAAGGCATCCTCGGCCGCATACACTGCCCGCAGACCGGCGAGCGAGTAATGCAACGCATTCCACACCCGCCGGAAACCGGTCTGCCCCTTGAACGGGCTTTCCTCAGCCACTGGATTCTCCTGCCGTCAGTCGAGACCGGCAAGTATAGCGAATCGCGTCGGAAAGGACCGCCGTCCGGGGCCCGCGCGACAGCGCCGGAGAGCGTGCGCCGGCGCGTGCCGGCCGCCGTAGCGCCGCGCGCGCAGCGCGCCGAAGCAACGTTCGCCACGCACCTGGTCACGGGCTGGGCGGGGGCGCCAAGCGGCGCTGCCCCCGCCCACCACCAGGATAGTCATTCTAACGCCGCAGTTGCACGCCTGACTTCACCGGCACAGCCTTGTCGAGAAAAGCGAGCTTGCCCATGGGCTTACCGGCACGAGCTTCCCTGCGCTCGCTGGCGCTGCTGCCGTCGACCAACGACTCTGCCAGCCACCGGCGATCGCCTTCGCCATTCCGCGCGAAAGCAAAACCTTCGTAGCGCGCCGCGAGGTCGATCACGACACTGTTGGCGACCGCCGACAACTGCGCTGCCGCCGACTGCCCGCTGGAAAGATCGGGGGCAGCGAACGCGCTGAACTCGGCCGGTCGAGCACCCGTGTTGGCGACGAAAACCGCACCATCGGTCGGATCTGCGCCAAACAGCGGCGCCGGATTGAGCGTCAGATGCGTGTCGTTGAGACGCGCCCATTGCAGATCCACCTCGACCAGGCCGGCCGCACTGGCAGCGACGCGGAACTCAAGCTCGAGCACGCTACCCTGGCCACCGGCCATTTGTTCGAGCCGGCTCATATCAACCAGCAGTTCGCCAGCCTGCTGCCGGGCAACAAAGTACTGGAAGTCGCCGGTCAGGCTACCGCGGCGGATGCCGACCAGTTCGAGCAGTTCCGGATTCCACGCCAATTGCACCTGCACCGCCTCCAGCCCGGCAGCGGTATCGAGCCGAACGGGAACGGTCACCACGCCACCGGCGACTGCCGTCAGATTGCGCGGAATATCCACCACCGGGTCGGCTCCGGTGAAATCGAACGGGCCAATGCCGGACGGTATGTCAGGAATCTCCGGACGATTGTTGCTCGCCGTTCCGGTGGTCAGCCAGTTGATTTCGCGCGCCAGCAACAGCGTGTCGGCCGAGGTCAGGTTGCGCGAGTTGTTGACGTCGGCGACAACGATCGGATCAACCAGCGGGTAAGCGCTGAATCCGGAGTCGTAGGCGCTGATCACGCGCTGCAGACGTTGCTGGTCTAGCGTCGTATAGCTTGCGCTGCCATTGGCGTCGGCAACATAGGCATTGACGTGCAAGCCGTCGTCGACGCGCACCGACTGTGCGACGCCGCCTGCGCTCAGTCGCACGTCGAACAAGTCGAGCACATGTTTCGCGCCGTAGTATTGCCGGGCCGACTCGGGAACCGTGCCGAGTATGCGGAGCAGCTCGCTGCTTGCCGCACCCAGCCCACTGGTCGTCAGGCTGACGCTGAGCACCCCGGGTACGCTCGTCCAGTCGACTGTACCCGTTACGCCGGCGGCCAGACTGACCCCGCTGATTTCCAGCAAAGCCGGTTCGTACGCCAGCTTGAACTCGACCGCGGTAACCCCGGCAGCGTTGCTCAACGTAATCGGCAGGCCGACGCCGGCTCCTCCCGGGATGCCCAATGCGAGGCCGGGGCCGATCATCATTTCGCCGGCAGAAAGGACTGCGCTGCTCGATCCGGCGACGGTGAAATGCTGCACGTAGTCGCCCCCGCCCTGGCCATCGCCGTCACCATCGAGCAAATGGCCGGACGTGTCCTGCCAGCCATCGCTACGGCTGGCGAGTGTCAGCGTGTAGTCGCCAGCAGCGAGTACCCCGTTCGTCCGTACGAAGGTAGCCCCCATCCGGTCGTCATCAAGAACCAGCGACCCGCGCACGCCACCAATGCTGCCCGATCCCTGCAGCGTCACGTCGGCCGGTCCCTTGGCCAGTGGTCGGTCGTTGTCACCGCTGCTGCCCGGACCGTACAGGTTGAGCACGTGTGCTTCAACCGCCCGATTGAATTCGACACGGAATCCGCTATCGGTCGGCGCAAAGCTGGTCACCCGCAGGGTCACCGGCAAGACAGTCAACTCGACCGTCACGACATTGCTATCGTCACTACCGTCGTTCGCCTTGTAGCTGAAGCTGTCGCTGCCGTGGTAGTTGGCGCTTGGCGCGTAGGTGAAACCACCGTCGGCGCTAAGCGTCAGCACGCCGTGTGCCACGTCGCTGACCAGCACCGCGCTCAGGCTGTCGCCGTCGAGGTCGCTGTCGTTGCCGAGCACACCGCTCGCCACAACCGTCAGGCTGCCGTCTTCGTCTACCGTGTAGGCATCCGCCACCGCCAGCGGTGCGTCGTTCACCGGGTTGATCGTCAGGCTGACGGTAACCACGTTGCTCTCTGCGCTGCCGTCGTTTACCCGGTAGCTGAAGCTGTCGCTGCCGTGGTAGTTGGCGCTCGGCGCGTAGCTGAAACCACCGTCGGCGTTCAAGGTCAGCACGCCGTGTGCCACGTCGCTGACCAGCACCGCGCTCAGGCTGTCGCCGTCGACGTCGACGTCGTTGCCGAGGACACCGTTTGCCGCAACCGTCAGGCTGCCGTCTTCGTCTACCGTGTAGGCATCCGCGGCCGCCACCGGTGCATTGTTGCCACCTCCGCCGATGCTGAGGAAGACTGTCGCATTTGCGGTTGCGCTACCATCGGTCGCCGCGTAGATGAAACTGTCCGCCCCACTGTAACCAGCGTCTGGAGTGTAGCTAAACGACCCGTCAGGGTTGAGGACGAGTTGCCCATGCGACGGCGCGCTGACGACTTCCGCGGCAAGCACATCGCCGTCAACGTCGCTGTCATTCGCCAGCACACCGTCAGCGACTGCCACCGTAAGGCTAGCGTTGTGCGCCACCGAGTAGCTGTTGTCCAGCGCACGCGGCACATCATTGACGGCGCTGATCGTCAGGCTCACGGTAACGACGTTGCTCGCCGCACTGCCGTCGTGCGCCTGGTAGCTGAAGCTGTCACTACCGTGGTAGTTGGCGCTCGGAACGTAGGTGAAGCTCCCATCCGCGTTCAGCGTCAGCGCGCCGTGTGCCACATCGCTGACCAGTACCGCGCTCAGGCTGTCGCCGTCGACATCGCTGTCGTTACGCAGTACGCCAGCGGCGAGAACATCCAGCGTTTGGTCCTCATCAAGTGTGTAGGCTTCTGTCACGGCCACGGGCGCATCGTTTACCGCGTTGATCAACAGATTCACCGTGACCACATTGCTGTCGACACTGCCGTCGTTCGTCCAGTAGCTGAAGCTATCGCTTCCGTGGTAGTTCGAGAAAGGCGCGTACTCGAAACTTCCCGCTGCGTTCAGTCCCAGCACACCGTGGGCAACGTCACGCGCCATGAAGAGGGTCAGCCGGTCGCCGTCAACGTCGCTGTCGTTGCCGAGTACACCGGGGTTGGGAACAAGCAACCTGCCGTCTTCGTCTACCGTGTAGGCATCCTCGGCCGCGACCGGTGCATCGTTGACCGGGTTGATCGTCAGGCTGACGGTGACCACGTTGCTGTCCGCACTGCCGTCGTTCACCTTGTAGCTGAAGCTGTCGCTACCGTGGTAGTTGGCGCCCGGAGCGTAGGTGAAACCACCGTCGGCGCTAAGCGTCAGCACACCGTGTGCCACATCGCTGACCAGCACCGCGCTCAGGCTGTCGCCGTCGACGTCGCTGTCGTTGCCGAGCACGCCGTTCACCGCGACCGTCAGGCTGCCGTCTTCGTCTACCGTGTAGGCATCCTCGGCCGCGACCGGTGCATCGTTGACCGGGTTGATCGTCAGGCTGACGGTGACCACGTTGCTTTCCGCACTGCCGTCATTCACCTTGTAGCTGAAGCTGTCGCTACCGTGGTAGTTGGCGCTTGGCGCGTAGGTGAAACCACCGTCGGCGCTAAGCGTCAGCACACCGTGTGCCACATCGCTGACCAGCACCGCGCTCAGGCTGTCGCCGTCGACGTCGCTGTCGTTGCCGAGCACGCCGTTCACCGCGACCGTCAGGCTGCCGTCTTCGTCTACCGTGTAGGCATCCGCCACCGCCAGCGGTGCGTTGTTGCCTCCGCCAACGTTCAGGAAGACCGTCGCAGTGCTGGTGTCAACGCCATCCTTTGCGGCGTACACGAAGCTGTCCGTACCGCTGTAACCGACATCTGGAGTGTAGGTAAAGGAACCGTCTGCGTTGAGAACGAGCTGCCCGTGTGCAGGCTCGCTGACGAGTTCGGCGACCAACGCATCGCCTTCGACATCGCTGTCGTTCGCCAGGACACCGCCTTCCGCTACCACCGCTAGCGTGCCGTTGCGCGCCACCGAGTAGCTGTTGTCGCGTGCCACAGGGGCATCGTTGACCGGACGGATACTCAGGCTGACGGTGATGTCGTTGCTGATCGTAACGCCATCGCTCACCCGGTAGATGAAGCTGTCGCTACCGTTGTAGTTGGCATCCGGGGTATAGGCGAAACCGCCGTCGGCGTCCAGCACCAGTACGCCATGCACCACGTTGCTGACCAGAATGACGCTCAGGCTGTCGCCATCGACATCGCTATCGTTGGTGAGAACGCCATTGGCGGCCGACACGCTGAGCGTATTGTCTTCATCGACCGCGTAGGCATCTTCTATCGCCAGCGGTGCGTCGTTGACCGCACCGATCGTCAGGCTGACGGTGACCACATTGCTGTCGGCACTGCCGTCGTTCACCTTGTAGCTGAAGCTGTCGCTACCGTTGTAGTTGGCATCCGGAGTGTAGGTGAAACCGCCGTCTGCGCTCAGAGTCAGCGCGCCGTGCGCAACTCCGCTGACCAGGATCACGCTCAGACTGTCGCCGTCGACATCGGTATCGTTGGCGAGCACGCCATTGGGCAGAACCTCCAGCGCTACGTCTTCATCGAACGCATAAGCTTCGCCAACAGCGACCGGCGCGTCGTTCACCGCGTTGATCGTCAGACGAACGGTCGCCACGTTGCTCGTGGCCAGGCCATCGAACACCTGATAGGTGAAACTGTCCTCGCCGTTGAAGTCGGCGGTCGGCGAGTAGCTGAAGACCCCGCCGCCAAGCTCGACCAAGTTGCCGAAGCTCGGCGCGTTGAGCACCTGAACGACGCGCTGCGGACCATCAGGATCGTTGTCGCCACGCGCCAGGTCGATGACCATGGCCTGATCCTCGTCGCCGACGAAGCTGTCATCGCCAGCATACGGGATCTGGTTTACTCCGAAGTCACGCGTTTCGCTACCGCCGCTCGCCATGAAGACGTCGAAGAAGTTGGCGGTGGTATGCGTCCAGCCTCCGGGATTGAGCAAGGTCACGCGATGCGTGCCCGGCCCAACGCCGGCGATACGCCAGGCCCCACCGACGCCGGTGGTCGTGCTCGTTTCGTCGACGTCAAGCGCACCATCGCCATCGGCGTCGATGAAAACGGTCATTTCCGGCAGACCGCTGTCGGAGATCCCCGGGTCATACCCCCCATTGGCGTCGAAGTCATCGAACACCGTTCCGCTGATCTCGCCCAAGCGGAAATTACCGAAGTCGCGCTCGGCAATGTCCTCGCCAGCAGCGACGTGCACGGTGTGGCTCGCCGGCCCGGCGATCAGACCAACATTTGGATCGTCGTCAGTGCTGCCGCCGCCACCGCCATTGCCGCTCGTGCTCAGGTTGCGAATGGCATTGGCCAGGGCAAGCATGTCGAGCGTGCTGAACGACAAGCCGGTATTGGCCACGTTGTCGTTCTCGTCGTCGCCGTCCAGGATCGTGTTGCCACTACTGGCCAGCAGCGCGGCAAACTCCCCGGTCGTCAGGTTCCGATGCAGATACTGCTGCGCGACATCCTGCGCCAGCGTGGCGATGCCCGCGAGATACGCCGACGCCTGGCTGGTTCCGTACATGGTGACCGTGCCACCCGTCGCGTTGGCACCGAGCATGCGGGTACCGGGAACGAAGGCGTCGAGCTGGGTATCGTCGCGTTGTGAGAACGCGGCGATTCGGCCGGCGCCGGTCGACACGTCGATGGCGCCGCTGCCGTAGCGGTACTGGCCGCCAAAGTCGCCACTCCATACCGCCCCGGCAGCAACTACCGCCGGGTCTGCGGCCGGATAGGCGACGCCGAGCTGCCCGCTGTATTCGTAGTAGCTGTTGCCCGCAGCAGCAACGATGATCACCCCGTGCGCTGCGAGCGCGGCAAGTTCGTCGCCGATACCGTACATCGATGCCGCATCAGCCCAGTTCTCACCGTCGCCCAGCGACATGTTGATGACGCCGATGTGATAGCTGTCGACATGGCTCAGCGTCCACTGCAACGCTTCTTCCAGGTCGCCGAAGTTGCCGCTGCCCGCGTCGGTAAATACCTTCAGCGCGATCAGGTCAGCTTGCGGAGCCACGCCTCTGGCCAGCGCATCGGACGACGCGATCAAACTCGAAACGTTCGAACCATGGCCGTGCCGGTCTGATGCGTCGGCATCGTTCTCGGCGAAATCCCACTGGAAAACGATGCGGTCGGCGATGCCATCGGCGTTCGTGTCGGGCCCGAAGAAGCTGTGGTTGAGGTCGATGCCGGTGTCGATGACGACCGTCGTTACGCCCGCGCCATTGAGCGCCGCGTAGTCGGCGTTCGCCCGATACGCGTCGAGATTCGTCAGATGCTCGGCCAGCGTGTTGCTCAGCACTTCGTCGGCGCTGACGTCGGCGCGCACGAACTCGTCGGGAAGGCTGAGAACCGCGGTCGACCCGGTGAGCGATACCGTCCGCGCGGGAGAAACGCCCGGATACGTCTGAACCCAACCCGCCTGCATGACTTCCGCGACCGTGTAGGTGCCGGGTAGCAGATTGTCGAAGCGGTAGCTGCCGTCGGCCGCGGTCGTCGTATGACGCTCGCCGCTTTCCAGCACGCCGTTGGCATTGCGATCGAGATAGATTGTCCAGCCGGCCAGGCCACGATCGTCTTCCGCATTCCACCGCCGATCGCCGTTGACGTCCTCGAACTTGCGGCCGGCAATGCTCCCCGCCTGCACATTGGCGAAGTCGTTGCCGCCGATGTCCGCGCCCGAGGTCGGACTGACGCTGTAGTACCCGCCGCTCGGTGCCGTCTGCAGCCAGCCTTCCCGCTGTACTTCACTGACGCGGTAAACGCCCGGACCAAGATCGGTGAAGCGGTAATAGCCGTAGTCGTCAGTCGTCGCGCTGGCATCGATCGTACCGTCGCCCCCGCGATCGAGCTCGATCGTCCAGCCGGCAAGCCCGCCTTCGCCTTCATCCTGGCTGCCATCCCCATCCAGGTCATTGAACTTGAGACCACCGATCTGGGCGAGGGCAAAGTTGCCGAAGTCGGCAGTCGACTCTTCGCCACCGACGATGGTGATCTGGCGACTGCCGGCAGCGGGGTTGATCGCCATCCAGCCGCTGCGCATTTCCTCGCCGACCAGGTAGTTTCCAGCGACCAGATCAGCGAAACGGTAAACACCGTTCGCGTCGGTCACTACGCTGACTTCGCCAGCGTCAAGTGTCCCGCTCTCGTTCGCGTCAAGGTAGATCGTCCAGCCGGCCAAGCCGTTCTCGCCGGCGCCGCGGACACCATCGCCATTCACGTCTTCATACTTCACGCCAGACAGCGAGCCGCTGCCGCCGGCGATCGTGGTGACCGCATCGGCGTCCGCCGGTGCCTCCTCCTCGTTCCCGGCGTTGTCGCGCGCGGTGCTGTAGAACGCGTAGGTATGGCCACGATGCCCGGTGTAGATCGCTTCGGTCGACGGCGTGTTCAGCAGCCAGATCGAGAAGGCTCCGCCGTCTACCGAAACGTAGATCGTGTAGTCGGCAATCGCCGATCCTGCGCTCTCGTCGTTGCCGCCCCAGCTCACCAGGAACTCGGTCGCATCGCCCGTCGCCGGCAGAATGCTCGCCGGCAGAGGAGCCACCTGGCTGCTCGGTCGGCCGGAATCGAGCGTGGCAAAGATCGTCGGCGTGACAATCGGCGCCTGCGTGTCGAAGACGATGCTCGCCTGCGCGTCGACCCGCGTACCGCTGGGACGCCCAGCTTTCGGGCGCACCGTATACGAGACGAAGCCCTCACCGCGATGCGTACCTTCGACGACGACCTGGTGGTTCTCGTCGTAAACCGTGTCGTTGACCGGGAGGAAACCGATGCTCGCGTCGGCCGGCATTTCGCCGGTCGCCGGATCGATCGTTGTCAGCGTCCAGGTGATGGTCGCCGTCGGCACGTCCACGCTGGCCACCACATCGACGTAATAGCCGCGGCTCGCCGTCAGGTCTACGCGACCGCTGTACTGCAAGCGATTGACCGTCAGCTCCTGGCGGAAATCGCCCCAGCCGAAATCATCCGGCCGGAAGGTGCGCGGATCGAGATCGGGATCGAGTATCTGCGTGATGACGACCTGTTGCGCCGGTGCGCTGGCATCCGCTGCGTTCTCGAAACGAATCGTGTACGCCTCGGTCGCACTGGCGGTAATCCAGTTCTCATCACCAAAGCCCTGCGGCCCGAGGATGTCGTTCGGGTCACGTGGACGCACCGCGCAGGGCTGATAGATGATCGTGCGCTCGATGCACTCTTCCGGATCGTACTGCACGTCGGTACCGCCGCCAGGCCGGCAATTCGGTGCGTTCTCGGTCACCTTCTTGATGTCTTCCGGCTTGCACTTGAAGCACTCGTCGGGCGGCGGCCCGAACAACACGCCAGCCAGCGTCTGCGCCTGCAGCGGGACATCGCTGCCGTTCAGGCTGAAGCCGGTCGTCGCGCTCACTTCGCTGGCACCCAGCGTTGCCGAGAGGAGCACCGGCGAAAAGGCGCTGGCGCTCGACCAGACACCGCCCAGGTAGCGCGCGCTGCGCATGCTGGTCTCGCTCGAATCGCCGGCAGCGCTGACGTCTTCGGTCCAGAACGCAGTCAAGGTGCTGCCGACCAGGCCGAGTTCGAGCTGTCCCAGCGTCGCCGCTGCGGCAATCTCCTGCGCCGCGCTCCAGGTGCTGCCGTTCCAGCTTGCGCTGAGCAGGTGCTGTATGCCTGCGCTGTCGGTACTGATCCAGCCGGCAATTACCTTGCCCGCGGCATCCTTGCTCAAGGTGATGCCCCCATCCTGACCAGCGGTGGCGGCAAGCACCGCCGGAGCCGACCAACTGCTGCCGTCGAATACCGAATACATCACTTCGTTGGCGGCACGCGCGGCCTGCAGGGTATCGAGGTCGGAATTGTGGTTCAAACTGCTCGTGTCGGCGCGCGTCCAGATGACCATCCGGCGGCCGCTCGCATCGGTCATCGTGTTGACACTGCCATTCCAGCCGAGGCTGCCGGCGATCGCCAGCGGTGTGCTCCAGGCGCTGCCGTCATAGGTGGCGACGCGCACTTCGCTGCCGATGTCGCCCAGATTATGCGTCCACGCCGCGTAAGTGCCGGCCGCATCGTGCGCCAACGCCGGGCTACCGTCGTCGTACAGGTCGCTGCCGACATCGGCGAGCACGGCGTTGCCATAGTCGGCGCCGGTACCGATGAGCAAGGCCGAATTCCACGACTGCCGGTACAAGGGGCGCTGCTGCCCAGTCGCGTCCAGCGGCACGAGATCGGACTTTTCGTAACCGAGGAAGTAGGGCTCGGGACTGAAGTCGATACCCCACAGCGTCAGGGTGATGCCGATCTCGCCGCCAAGCTTGGTCAACTGAACCGACGGATAGACGTCGACCTCGGCGACGATGCCGCCTTCGACCTCGAGCTTCCAGTCGTCATCGTCCTTGATCTGAATTCCAGCGTAGGCCTTGACGCTCGCCTCGACGGCAGCCTCCGCGATGACATTCGGCCAGATCCACTCCGGGAAAGGCTCCGCGATGGTCCACCGCAGACCACTGAAATCAAGGCCAATGCTGCCCTTGATGCCGTTGCTTGCTTCGACCACACCGGTCTTGTTGATCGCTGCCGTCGCCCACTCGATGAAGCTTGCAGCGGCCTTGGTCGCCGGCGTCGGAATCGCGCCCAACATCTTGAGCAGGCCGTTCTTCCAGTCGAGTTCGCCGCTGATACCGATCTTCGCCGTCGCCTGATGGAAATCCCAGTCGTGCGCCGCCAGATCGACCCCCCATTCCGCCTCCAGGTCGCCATGGCCCTCGAGCGTGATGCCCAGATTGTCGCTTTCCAGGCTAAGCTCAGCACCACCGCCAACCGTCAGGCTGGCTTCACACTCATTCTGCGTCGCTTCCCCGTGCAGGCCGATCGTTGCCTTGACCTCCATGCCGAGCGCATTCCACGGGCCGTACTCCTTGTCGTAACTGTAGGCAACGCTGGCCTGCGGACGCAGGACGGTCGGCGTCGCCGTCCACAGCAGGGCGCCCGTCGCAACATCGACGACATAGTAATAGACGTCGGCATCGTCCTGAATCGCGACATTTTCCTTCTTGTCGACGATCAGCACCTGACCGCTGCCGATGACGACGACTTCCAGGCCGCGATCGGCGACCACGTCATTCGTCAGGCGGATCGGCGCCGACCACTGGTAGCCGCCACCGGCGCGCGGACGCGCTACGGCGTAGAAGATCTCGCTGTCGTTGCCACCGAGAGCGTCGTTGCCGCCATTCTGCTGCCAGACGGCGATCAGGCCAGGATCCGATCCGTCAAGCACGTTGCCTGCCGCCACCAGGTTGAGGTCGGAAGCACCATCGGCCGACACGGCGCGCGCGTCACGCCAGTTGCTGCCGTCGAACCAGGCGTGCCACGCCTTGCCGTCGCGCAACCAGAGGATGTTGGGCGTGCCGTCGGGCGCGTTCGCCAGCACCGGAGCCGAATCGTCGGTGTGTACGACGCGCGTCGTGTCAAGCACGTAGACGTCGCCCGCCGCAGTATCGGCGCTGAAGCTGACCGCAAGACTCGGCAAGGCAAGAGGCGCACCGCCAAGGACTTCGCCGCTGTCATCCAGCCCGTTGCGGTTCATGTCGAACACGCCACTCGCCAGACCCAGGCTGTAGTTGCCGGGCAGCAGGCCGCTCAGCGTGAAACGACCGTTGATATCGGTCGTCGCGTAGCCGCCAAGGGCAAGCCCCTGGCTCGTCGTCCGATACGCGGCAAGCTGCACATTGGCCAGTGCTGCGCCGGTTTCGGCGTCACGCAGCGTACCGCTCAGATTCGAAGCCGGACGCCAGTCGGGGTGTTGCTGGTAGACGGTCGCCATCAGCGTGCGCACGTCGCGTACCGGGCTGCCCTGCTCGGAGACGAGCAGCATCGCCTGGTTGAGCATGCGCACGTAGTCGCCCCAGGTGTTGCCCATGGTCACGCGAATACGTCCCCAGAAGACTTCCCAGGCGGCGTTCCACTCGTTGCTGCTCATTCCTTCCGGTGCCAATGGCTTGATCGACTGCTCGATTTCGGTCCACTTGGCGCTGTCGATGAGCCGGCTGTCGGTCGATTGCAGCGTGGCGACGCGGATATCGAACTGCCCCTCGCTCATCGGCGAACGATAAAGCAACTGCTGCGTGTAGCCAGTGTCCGGACGCAGGATGTCCATCGGCCCATCGATGCTGGCACCCAGGTAATAGATCGGCTGATCGCGCAGGTCGCTGCCGGTGTAGCCGATCGGAACGTGACTGCGGCTTGAAATGATCAGCAGCGGCGCCATCGAGTCGCCATCGCCCTGGTTGGTGTATTGCAGGTTGAAACTGTTGACGCGGCCGATCGTCACCTGTCTTGGACCTTCGATGATGCTGAACAGGTTGGCTCCGCGCGCGTCGTCGATAACCGTCACCGCGTCGTTCAGCACTTCGGTCTGCCCGGTCGCCTGCACGGCGACCACGTCGTAGCGCCCTTCGGCGGCGAGCAACAGATTGAAAGTCGCGTACACGCGGCTGGAGTCTTCGACAAACAGGCGCGTTGCGTCGTACAGGCGACCGTCCGGCGCACGCAGCGCGAAACGAGTCGCCTCGGAGAAGCGGGCGCCATCGATGCGCAGCGTCGCCTCGCCGGAGTTGCCGACGGTGTCGGTGCGTACTTCACTGAGCGAGAACGGGATGACCGCCGAGCTCAGCGTATAGGCGGGCGCACCGCTGACATCGGCGCCGTAGGCGAGGACGTAGTAGGTGCCCGCCTGAGTTTCGGGAATCAGGACGACCGGATCGGCATCGTAGGCTTCGCGCGAAGCGTAATCGAAGCGACCAAGGCTGGGCATCGAACCAAAACGTACGTAAAGCTCATTGGCGACGTTGCTGCCCGCACTGTCCAGCCTGATCTGCACCGTTTCGCCGGCGCCGACTTCGAGCTTGTAGTACGCGGCCTGGCGATAGGCCAGTTCACCGCTCACCGATCCACCCAAAGGCAGAACGACGGCGTCCAGCGCCACCGCTTCGAGGCTGGCCGAAAGGTTGTCGGCGTCGCTCGTTTCATTGACGTAATTCAGGATGTCCGAGCGCACGATGACGTGATACTCGCCCGGGTCGACGCCGGGCAGCGCCGCGTGCAAGGTCTGCGTGTATTCTTCGCCGCCGGAGAACGGATCGGCCGCAGCGTAGGTGTTCCACACCGAGCCAATGACGGCGTCACCGATGTCCCAGAGCGTGTCGGTGGACAGATAAAGCGTGTCCTTCCACGATCCGACGACGGCGTTCGCCCCAGCGGCGTTGCTCACCCGATAGGTGATGTCGGCAGCCTGACCCGGCACACCATTGGTCGGCACCGTGATCAGTCCGGCCACCAGGTTGGCCGGCGGCGCCAGGCTGACGTTCACCACGCCGGGTGAGCGCGTTGCATTGTTCGTCTCCACCGACTCGGTCACGCTGCCCGTGACATCGGTAACGACGAAGGCATAGAGCTGACCGGTATAGCCGGCCGGCACAGTGAACGCCTGCGTGACATCGTAGTGCTCGCCGACCGCGAGGTCACGGTACTGCAGCACATGACCGAGATACAGGTCGCTGCTGCGCTCCAGGAAGAGATCGCGCGACAGGTAGACCGAGTCATACCAGTAGCGGGCACCGGTGTTGTCGGTGGTCGACTGATTGGTCACCGTCCACTGCAGCGTAAACGGCTGACCACTGTAGGCGTCGGCGGGCAGGCTGACCGAGGTCACTGCCAGATCGGGACGCAACTCGGACAACGGCCGTTCGCCGCCTGCCCACGCGGCAATCGCCACGCGAGCGGGCGAACTGGCGATGTTATTCGCCTCGCTCGGCGACTCGACAACCGTATTGTGCTGGTCGGTGCGCACGATGACGTAGTAGCTGCCGGCGGTGATCGTCGTCGACAACGTGAAGCTCGCCTCCGCGTCGTACCACTCGCCGGGCGCGAGCACGTTGTTGTGCCGTACCGAGCCAAGACTGATGTCGCCGGCGCCCAGCTCGGGATCGGCCGAGAGAAAGACATCGTCATACCAGTAATTGACGTTGGTAGGCTGCAGGCCAAGGTTCTGCACACGCCAGCTCAGAGAGAGGCTGCTACCCGCGGTCGCCTCGGCGGGCAAATCGCTCACCGTGACCACCTGCAAATCGGCCGTCTGGCGCAACACGCTCAATGAATTCACAGCACTATTGTTGCCGTTGTCGGACTCGAAGACCTGATTGCCCGCGTCGGTACGAACGAACAAACGGTACTCGCCGGTGGCCAGGGTGATCGGCAGCGCCACCGAAACGTTGTTGACGCTGTACCCGGCGCCGGCCGCCAGGACGCCGGAGTGCTGGTGACTGTAGAGCGGCACGTCGTCGCCGTTGCCGAGCACATCGTCGAGCGAAGCGACGAGTTGGTCGATCCAGCCGTTCTCGACCGAGTCGCCGTTGCCGTCGTTGCGCACCGTCCACGACGCGCTGATCGTCCGACCCGCCTCGGCGCTGGCGCTGCTGACAAAACTGCCGGGGACGATGACGAGATCGGCTGGCCGCGAAACAATCGTCATCACGTCACTGACGATCTGATTGTTGCCTTCCGGATAGTAGTTGTTTGCCGGATTGTCCAGGCCCTCGAAGACATGATTCTGCACGTCGGTTCGCATGATTACGCGATACTCGCCGGCGATACCGTTGGGCAGCGTGTAGGTGAAGCTCGCGCTGTAGGATTGATCGGTATCCAGCGCACCCCAGTGTCCGCGGTCGCCGAGGTGGAGATCCGAGGCATCGAGCACGTTGTCGGTCGACAGCCAGAAGCGATCGTTCCAGTAGGCGTTCGGCGTCAGCGTGCCGAAGTTGGTCACCGCATAGGTGAAGGCGAAGCTGTGCCCGGCCTGCGCCGTTGCCGGCAGGTCGATCGCATCCGGTTCGAGGTCGGGCGGCGGCGTCAGCGAAACGATCTCGCTGGCGTAGGAGTTGTCGTTGTTGCCTTCGCTGACATACTCATACACTTGGTTGCCAACATCGGTCACGACAAAGAAATGGTAGGTCGTCGGCACGCCGTCAGCCGGCAACCCGATCGGCAGTACGATCGACTCGCTGCGCGAATACGCTGCGCCAGCCTCCAAGGCGCCGTTGTGCCACCACGTGCCGAGCACGATGTCGTCAGTGCTGAAGCTGTCGTCGACGGACATGTAGACGCAGTCGTACCACTGCGCCGCCGGCGCCGTTGTTCCATCGCCGCGGTTGGTCACCGTCCAGGAAACCGTCGCCGCCTGACCCGACCACAGACCGCCGGGTGCGTTCACGCGTACCGAAGACTCCCACTCGTTGTTGTTCGGGTTTCGCGCCACCACCTGCAGGTCCGGCGGCGGCGTCAGCTCGATGACGACCGCGGCGCTGCCGACGTTGTCGCCCTCGTTCTGGTTCTCGAACATGTGGTTGTAGTAATCGGTCTTGACCAGGTAGTAGTAGGGTCCGGACCATCCCTGCGGCACCAGGAAGTGCAGACTGCTGGTATAGCTGTTGCCGACATTGCCGCTTCCCGCCAGATAGCTCGGGTTGCCGACGACGCCAAGCGACAGGTCGCTGCTGTCGAGAACGTTGTCGGTCGACAGGAAAACCGCGTCATACCAAGTGGGAACGCTGCTCGCGCCGACGCCGGTATTGGTCACCGTCCAGCTGATGACCGTGTCGCCCCCGGAGAACGAGTGGTCAGGCGGCGTGACCGCGGTCACCTGCAGGTTGGGCAGCGCCGGATAACGGACGGTCATCGGCTGTTCGCTGACGCGCGCGTTATTCGCCTCGCCGGCCGGGTGGCTGGACGGCGTTCCAGGCCGCACCTCATAGTGCTGATTGGCGCCGTCCGTCGTCACGACTACCCAGCGGGCGACGTCGCTGACGTTGCCAACATAGTTGTATGGCAGCGCGATGTATTGCGTGCGGGTCGCCGACTCGCCCGGATTCAGCGTGCCCTCGAAGAGGAAACTACCGTAGTGAACGTCGCTACCGGCGACATTGTCGCTCGACAGTTGAACCCAGTCGTACCAGCCGGAAGCAGCGGCTGTTCCCTGGTTGGTCACCGTCCACGTGATGGGTACCAGCGTGTTGCCACTCGGGTTGAGCACCAGATCGGCGGGCATGCTGACGTTGCTCACGACCAGATCGGGTCTGGCCGGCAAGCGCAGCGCGATCGCCTGGCCGGCGACCGTGTTGTTGTTCTCGTTCGACTCGGGCTGATGGCCAAACGCGTCGGTGCGCAAGATCAGGTAATAGGTGCCCTCGATCGGATCCCAATCAAGCGGCAAGGCCAGATTGATCGTGCTGGAGTAGTCGTCAACCTCGCCGTCGTCCGCCGGCAACGGATTGCGGCTGGCCCATGCGGCGTACAGACGCCGGTCATTGCCGTCGAGAAGCGCATCCGACGACAGGTAGATGGCGTCGTACCAATTGTTGCGCGCCGGATCGCTGCCGACGTTTTCGACGCGCCAGATCAGCTCGATGGTGTCGCCCCACAGTGCCGCCGCCGGGTTGCTCAGCGAGATCGCCTGCAGATCAGGCGACTGCAACTGCACGACAGCCGTGTAGCGGTCGTCCGTCTGGCCGTTGGCACCGTCCTGGTTTTGGTCCATGGCGTTGCCCACCCGATCGCCAATGTGCGGGCCAAGCACCATCGTGTACTGGCCCTGCTGCGTCTGTGCGGCAAAATTGACGGTGAGCACGTTGCCCGCCACGCTGACGCTGTTGACGGTGATCGTATTGCCGCTCGGCCCGGTGAAGCTGGCGATGTCCGCCACACTGACGCTGGCTGGATCGAGGTCTTCGTTGAAGGTGAAGCTCATCTGGCTGAACGGCGCCGAAGCCTGGGCTTCCGGGTTCTGGCTGACGACGTGCGCGCCCGTGTGGTCGACCGTGAAGTGCCCGGTGTAGGCGACGTTGCCCCGCCCCTGCAGATCCTGCACGGCGCCGGCGGCCAGCGTGTAGGCAAAACTGCCCGCCACGTTGGGTGCTGAGACGGAGAAGCGCAGCGTGCGTCCATCGACCAAAGTGACTCCGGTGACTTGGGCGCCGTTGCTCAGCGTCAGGTCGGCCGCCTCGACCGAAGTGGCGAGCAGTCCCTCGGATAGCGTCAAGGTCAGCGTCGTCGGTGGATTCAGGAAATTGGCGCCTTCCGCCGGGTTGCTGGCGACAACCGTCGGCGCCTGACCCGGGCTGAGCACGCTGCCATTCACTTTGAGGATGTACTCACCCCGATTGGCTTGCGCGGAACTGGCGGCAATCACCCGCACTTCGTAGCGGCCACTGCTCGCTGCCGTGTATAGAATGTTCGCGTTGCGTTCGTCGCCGTCAGCACCGTTGTCGTCGCTCGCAACCAGATTGCCGCTCGGATCATAAAGTTCCAGCCGCGCGTCGAGCGTGTTCACCGGCTCGCCCGGCGCGTCGAACGGTGTCGTCGTGCGGATGTCGAGCGCCTGACCTGCCGTGACCTCGATGCTGTAGCGATCATCGTGATCGCCGGCTGCCCACGCCACCGCTTGCTCGAGCAGTCGATCGGCGTCACCGCTGGCAAGCTGGCCGTAGGCGGAAATCATATAGAGCGGCCCGAGGTACACGCCACGACCTGCACCGATGTCGCCAACGACGACCGCTGGCTGCGTCCCGGCACTGCCAACCGAGTTGGCAAGAACGCTTGCGCCGGCATCGACGGTCGACGAATACTCGACGTAATAACCGGGCGCAAAATCGCTGACGCCGGCCGACACCGGATGATCGCCGACGGTAAGGTCGAGCAGCGAGGCATTCGTCTGGTAAGCGTAGCCGATCGTCGTGTCGACCGGAATGATGGCGTCGATGTCAGCCACCGGCACGCCGGTGGTCGCGCCCGCCGAGTAAATCAGCCAGCCGGTCCCGACGACACCACCGCCGGCTTCGACCCACTGCCGCAAGGCCGGCGCGATCGCCGCGATCTGGCCGTGGCTTGTATTGGAATCGCCCAGCATGACCACGTCGTACGCGGCAAGCTCGGCCACGGTGTCGATCTGCGTGTAGGTAACGCTGGTCGCGATGAAGTTGAACCACGTGTCGTCGTTGAGCTGGTTGACGACCTGATTAGCGGCGCCGCTATTCAATACGGCGACGCGGATGCTCCCCTCGCCGCTCCCGGACGCACCGAGATAACCGACGGCTTGCAGCGTCGGGCCGATGTCCTGTACTTCGCTGACGCCGGGGTTCTCGAGACCAATCTCCGCACCACGCGTGACCAGCAAGCTGTAGCGCAGCGTCGCGGCCGAGGAAACGCGCACGGCGTATTCACCAGCCGCTGGCGCAACAAACTGTGAAATCGCCTGATCGACGTTGCCGGCATCGGCGATTCCCAGGGCCAGCCGCGTCCCAGCGAGATCGTACAACTCCAGGCTGAGGCCGCCGGCACCCGGCTGATCGGTACGCGTCACCGCCAGGCTGGCGACCTGCCCAGCCGCCAGGCTGAAACGGTACCAGTCGGCATTGCCAGCGGTGATGGTGCCTAGCGCTGCGAGACGATCGGCCGCTGCTTGCAGGCCAACCGCCGAAGCATCGAGACTTAGGGCAGCAGCCAGGTCATCATTGGCGGCGCCGCCCCACGTTTCCGCTTCGAACTGCGCATTGAGCAAGAGCTGGACAACATAGTTGCCTGCCCCAGCCAGCCCGCTGATCCGCAGTGTATGAGTGCCGGCCAGAGTGATCGGCAGATTCGCCAGCAGCAGGGTACCGCTACCGCTCGTCGTGGCGCCCGGAACAAGGTCGCCGTTCGCGTCGAGCAGTTCGATTTGCGCCGACAGCGCGGGATTCTCCAGGGTCAGACGCAAGGATGCGAGTTGCCCCGCTTGCAGATCGATGGTGAACAAGTCGACATCGGCGGCGGCGTACAGATTGCTGCCGACCTGCGCATCGTTGACCAGAGAGCCGAGCGGCGCAACGCGGCTGAGCGCAAGCGGGGTCACGCCCAAGGCGTCGACCTTGAAGTCGACGACGAAGTTACCTCCGGCGACACCATCACCCGACGGCAGACTGCCCGCGTACTCTCCATCGAGCAAGTTGCTACGCCGGTCGCGGAAGCCATCGGCGTCGGCGACCAGCGTCAGCCGGTAGTTGCCCTCGGCCAGGTTGCCCAGACTGGCCGATAGCGTTCCGCCGACATAGCTGACCGACGTGGCAATGGAGACGCCGGTGTCGAGATTGACCAGCAGCACATCATCGGCGCCAAGCCCGCTGCTCGCCAGTTCCTCGCTGAAGTTCGCGCTGTAGACCACGCTGCCCGGGGCCAGCGTCTCGCCGCCGAGCAGGCTGCTGACGGTCACTCGCGGTGGCGTTGCATCCGTTTCAAAAGTCGCGGTAAAGCTGCCCAGCGCTTGGCCCGACACGCTGCTCAGCGCGCCTGCGGCGATGCGAACGGTATACGCGGCGTCGCCGTGCGCGGCCTGATCGATCGCGAAGCGCAAGGTATCCCCGTCGACCACCGTCACGCTGCTCGCGGCGATGCCGTCGATCGTCAGGTCGGCGGCATCGACCGAGCTCAACAACAGCGCCTGCGAAAAGTCTACGGTATAGGTCGCCGGATAAACGGCAAGGAGTGCCTGGTCGGCGGGAGTTGTCGTCGTCACGTTGAACGGCGGCGGCGTAGCGCTGCTGCCCCTTGCGCTCAGCACGTAACTGCCTTTCGTCTGATTTTCGGAGCGCACTTCGATGCGATAAAGCGCGCCGGCTAGCGCCGCGCCGGATACCGTGTATTCGATGCGCGCATTGCGGCCATCCGCAGCGCCGTTCTGGTCGAGCGCGACAAGGTTCCCGTCTGGGGCATAGAGGAACAGTTGCGGGTCAAGCAGGTTGACCGGCTCGCCCGCCCCACCGCCCGGCGTCGCCGTTTCGACGATCAGCACATCGCCCGGGTTGACCGCGTACAGATACTGATCCCGGCTGTCGCCGAAGCTCGGCGTTGGCGTGGTGACCGTAACGATCAACTGGTAGCCGCCGGTTCGGTTGGAATACGAGTCGGCAACGACGTAGTAGTCGCCGGTATAGGTCGCCGTATAGCCGATATAGGAATTAAGGCCAGAATAGTCGTCGTTGTAGGTGATCCGGCTGCCGCTACTGTTGTACAGATGCAAGAAGGGATCGCCGACCCCAGCGTTGTTCAGATTGATCGCCAGAAAGTCGCCGGCTGCCAGACTGACCTTGAAGAAATCCCAGTCCCAATCGCTGCCGACGCTGATCGTCCCATTGACGGTTGCCCGGTACTGGTTGAGCGCCGGAATGCCGCCGATCGACGAAAAAGAGCCGTTCAGGTCGTTGGCCAAAGGCAGGTCGGCCGCTGAACCGCCATTCGCAGCGGTGTCGTTAGGTTCGCTCTCGCTGCTGATCGCGCCGACGAAATTGCCCAGAAAGCCGAGGACGCGCCCGTCCCCGGCGCCGTCGAGCGAGAGCGTCATCGCCTGGCTGGCCAAGGTATTCGGCTCGAGGTCGAACTGTGCGTTGCGCAAAACCAGCAAGCTGTAGCTGGCCGGATCGCCGCTCACCCGAACGTGGAAGACACCACCTGCCGCCGGCGTGAAGTTTTTGATCAAACGATCGACATCCACCGAGCCGGCAAGGCTGCTCGCCAGCCAGTGCCCTGCGGCGTCATAGAGATCGAGCGTCAGATTGGCCGCTTGCGTGCGGTTGTCGCGCGCCAGCAGCAGAGTTGCTGAATCGCCGGCCGACAGGCTGAAGCCGTACCAGTCGACATCGCCCGCGCGCAGACTGCCGCGCGCAGCACCCCGCGCCGCGCTACCGGCCAGTGCGATGAAGCTGCCGTCGAGGTCCTGGACATCCTCGCCGGCTTCAACTTCGAGCCGCGTGTTGAGGAAGGCCTGCACCTGATAGGCACCACCGCCGGCTTGCGAAATCGCCCGGATGGTATACGTACCCGCGCTGGTCACCGGCGCCGTCTGCACGACGACGTTCTGCCCGTCGAGCAAACCGACGGCCTCGGCAAGCGGGCTGCCGTCCGGCGCCAGCACGACGATGCCGCCGAGCACACCGGCCGCCTGCGGAGAGAGGATGACGCTCAGCGTCTGCCCAGCGTCGAGGTTCAAGGTGTAATCGTCGCTGTCCCCCGTTCCGTAGAAAACGCCCGTTGCCAGCGGATCGTAGATCAGCGAGCCGTCCGGCTGGATGCCGACGAGTGGCGTTGGATAGGCTGTTGGGCCGACCCGGTCGGTGGCAAAGCGAAGAACGAAATCGCCACCCGGCACACTGTCGCCGGACGGCAGGCTGCCCGAATGTTCCCCGTCGAGGAGCAGACCGCCCGCGTCACGGAACGCGTCGTTCCGACTGAACAGCGTCAGCGTGTAGTTGCCCTCGCTCAGGCCGCTGAAGTCGAGCCGCAGCGTACGGGTCTGGTCGTCGTAAACGAAGCCCGTTGCACTGAGCAACGCACCCGAGGTTTCGTTGCGCAGTTGCACGTCGGACGCGTCAAGGACCGATGCGAGCAGATCCTCCGAGAACTGGATCTGCACCTGCAGGTCGCCGGGACCGACGACCTCGTCCTGCGCGATACTGGCGGCGACCACCTTGGGCGACGAATCGTCAAAGAGGAAGGTGGACGCGAAATACTGCACCGCTCGCCCACTCAGGTCGAACATCGTCTCGCCGCCGAGGATCGCCGTATATTCCCCAACGCCATCGAACGCATTGGCGATATTGAAAAAGACGGTATCGGCATCAGCCATCCAGACGCTTTGCGCAACCGACTCATCGCCGTTCGGATCGCGGATCACCAGATCCCAGTTGTTGACATGGTCGACGCGCAAGGGCGCGGAAAAATCGAGCCGCAACGAGTTGGGATAAGCAGCGACGGACAGGCCGTCGGCGGGTGCAACGCTGACCACATGCAAGCCTTCGGCGACGCCGGTCGCGCCGCTACTGTAGAGCACGTATTCGCCGCCCGTCTCGCCCGCGTCGCGCACCACGACCCGGTAGTCGACCGGGTCGCTGCCCGGGACGGTAAAACCCAGCCAGGCATTGCCGCCGTTCCAGGCGTTGTCGTTGTCGAAATCGAGCGCTACCGGATTCCCGGCGAGGTCGAACACCTCGATACGCGGATCGAGGCCGTTGACGAATTCGCCGTTCGCGTCGCTGCCCGGCGTGCGCGTCCACAACTCGACGATGTCGCCGCCATTGAGGTGCAGCAGGAAGCCGTCGGTCTCGCCGCCGACAATCGCCCCGAGCACCCTGCCCGACGGACCGATCGCCTGATCGCCGCCATTTTCCAGGCTGAAGTCGGCGTTGCGCGTCAGAACCAGGTTGTAGTCACCCGGTGCGGCGCCGAAGACGCGGACGTAAAAGGTCCCGCTCGGTCCCAGGCCGGGGTGGGCAACGAAGTTGGCGATGACGCGCGCGACTTCGCCTGCACCGGGAAGATCAGACGCGACGAGGTTGCCGTTGGCGTCGACGATCTCCATACGCACATTACCCGCCGACTGCGGATTCTGGTGATGCAGCGCGAGAGTGGCGCTTTCGTAGTCGTTCAGCGTGAACGAATACCAGTCCTGATCGAGTCCAATACGCTGGCCCGGCGCACCGAGAACGCGCACCTCGCCGACGGCGTAAGCGTCGTCGCCGCCGCTCGCATAAACACGGAGATAACGCGCCGACACCGCCCCGGCAAAATCTACCCCGTCAACGTATTCCTCGCTGCCAGCCACGGTGCTGATCGTATCCATCCCGTAGCCGACATCGCCCAGGTCTGCCGCGACCGCCAGCAGGCGGTTCCAGGTCTCCCCGTCGACCGACCAATCGACGGCGTAATCGTCATTATTATCAACGCTGAGCAACAGATCTGCGACTTCGCGTGCGGCGCCGAGATCAAGAACGACGGCCAGGCCATTGCCGTTTTGCGGATCAAACGTCTGACCCCACCACCAGAAATTGCCGCTCCTGTTCCAGTCGCTGCCCTGCACCGGAACGATTCCGTCGGCGAGCAGGCTGGGCTGGCTTTCGTAGCCACCGCCCTCACCCTGGACGAATACCGACGACACCGCCAGCGGGCTCTCGGTGGTAATGACGACATCATCCCACGAGCGGTATTTCAGCGCGGCGGGATCGTCGAAGTACTGGAAGCGTATGCGGAACAAGCCGTCAAGCGACCATCCGGCCGCCGCCGCAGCGGCGTCAAGGTCCACGCTGTAGGTATTCCACAGGTCGCCGTACTCGGCGGCCAACTGAACGAGCGGGAACCAATTCTCACCATCCTGGCTGAGCGCGACACCGTCAGCGTTGACGTGCCCGCTGAAGCCAACGAAGCGGCCCGCCTCGTCAGTCGCGAAACGCTCGGCAACGGCGTCGAGACCGATTTCGCGAAAACTCAGCGTGGCCTGCGTCAAACCACTCAGATCGACCGCCCACTCCGCTTCCTGCAGTACGCTGTACTTGTTGCCGGCGCCATCGACGTTCGACGAGGAGTTCATCGTCAATTGCCCACTCCCCCCGAGGTTCCAGTCTATCGAGGGCGGGTTCGGATCGCCGGTGATCGTGCGCAGCGTCCACATCGCCTCCGGGTCGCCGGCGAAGGCTTGTTCGGCGACGACGTTGAGCGTCTGCACGCTCAGATTGCCCAGCACCGCGCCGCGCTGTGCACCGTCACCCAGGTCGATGACGGTCGCACCCAGGTTCTCTGCCGAGGCCGCATCGTTGTTCGTCCCCCAGCCCGCCCGTTCGAGCTCGACCGCCGAGTTGAGCAATACATTGAGTTTGAAGTGACCGGACGTCCAGTTCCCCTGCGCGGGGTCTTGCAGATTGCTGAGCACGATCCGGTAGCGCCCGGCGCTGTCCACCGGCAGGTTGTTCAGACCAACCGCTTCGCCCGGTCCCGTTGCTTCGTAGGCGCCGAGTTGAGTACCGTCGGGAGAAAAGGCCTCGATCCGCGCGCGCAGATCAGGTGCCACGTCGTACAGACCGACCGACAGCCGCTGGCCAGCGTCAAGATCGAGGAAGTAGGTGTCGTAGTCCTCACCCCAAGGCTCGTAGAGGGCACCTTCGCGCGCGGGTTCTGCGCTGCCATAAACCAGCGACCCCGCAGGAGCCCGTCTGACCAGCGGCGTTTGATACGCGGCTTGGTCAATGTCCACGCCAAAAACTAGCGCGCGATCGCCGCCTGCCTGCCCATCGCTATCGCCATCGAGCAGATTTCCCGCCACGTCGCGGAAACCTGTGGACTGGCTGAGCACGCTCAGCCGGTACGCGCCTTCGGCCAGCTCGGAAAACGCGACGTAAACCCAATCGCCTTGAAAATCCAGCAATGAGGCAGCAACCGACCGACCGCTGAGCGTATCGACCAGCCGCACGTCCTCCGGCCCCAGCCCAACTGAAGACATCATCTCGCTGAAACCGATACTGAAACCGAAAGCGCCCGCCAACATGCGGTCGCCATCATTGACGCTTTGCCAGGCAACGGTCGGCGCCTGCAGGTCGACATCGAACTGCCGTGTATCTCCCGCGTTGCCAACACTATTACTCAGATCGTGAATCACATCGGCCGCCAGAGTCATGCTGTAGTGCATGTGCACCGACTGCGCGGCAAGAACGAAGCGCACCGTGGCCGCATCGACGAGCAACGCATCAAGCACCTCGACCGGGTTGCCGTCGCCATCACTGACGCTCAGATCGCTGGGCGACAGGCCGTCAATCCGCACCGCCTGCGAAAACGTGAAGTCGACCGCACTCGGGAAAGCGCCGAGCCGTGCCCCGTCAGCAACGGAAACGCCGACCAGATCCATCGCTTGCACGTCCGCCGTGCCAGTCGCCCCGGCCACGTGCAGCGTGTAATCGCCGCTGCCGGACAACGAGCTGACCCGCAAACGGTATGCTCCACCGGCGTCATCCGGAACAAGGTATTCGATCCGCGCATTACGCCCATCGAAGGCGCCATTGTCATCGCTGGCAACCTCTACGCTGGCCAAGCCAGGGGAATACAGTTGCAGGCGCGGGTCAAGACTGTTCAGCGGCGCGCGCACGTCGGCCGGATCGTCGGCTGCCCCACCGAAGGTGGTCGTCGTAATCACCAGGTGATCGCCGGGGTTGGCCGCGATCAGATACTGGTCGCCGGCGCCGAGCGGGTCGCCCGCAGCCCAGGCCACCGCCTGCTCGAGCATGCGATCGGCATCGCCGCTACGCAGCCCGGAACCCGGCGAAAAACCGAAGGCATACGCCGGACCCAGGTACACCGCGTGACCAAACCCGCGGTTGGCCGCTGCAGCAACGGCTCGCGGAGCTTCCTCGCCGCGCTGAACCGTCGCCAAAACAGTTGCATCAGGATCAACCGGCGGCAGCGCCACCGGGTTTTCGACGTAGCTGCTGCCGTCAGGTCCGCTGCCGACGAAAAAGGCGCCAAGCCCCTCGTTGATCGGATGCAGAGCACCGCTCGGCGTCACCCAGACCTCGCTGGTATAGCCCTGCCCATAGTCCCATGCCGAGGCATTCACTGGCAGAACGGCATCGATCGCCGCTCGGGCTTCGGCAGACAACGATTGTGCAGCCAGCAGGCTGAAGCCCGTTGCCACCACACCACCGCCATTGAAGACGTAGGGTTCCAGAATGCCGGCATAAAGAGCGAACTCGCTCAGTCCCGAACCGGTGCCGCCGACCACGACGACATCGTAGCTCGACATTTCACCCAGCGTATCGATGTCCAGCGGCGCGACCAGGCTGGCGGCAAACCGGCCCTGCGCATCGTCATTGAGCTGACCGACCATCGCGTTCAGCCCACCGTCGAACCCCGGCTGCATTGAGGAGACGACCGCAATGCGCAGTGCGCTGCTGCCTCCGCCAAGATGACCGATGACATCGGCCAACGGACTCAGCGGCTGCGCCTGTAGGGCGCTGTCGTTCGGCTCAACATCCATCCGCGCCTGGCGCAGCGCCACCAGGCTGTAACGCTCGCCGCCACTACCGCTGACCCGCAGGTAGTAGGTACCGGCAAGTGCCGCGAAACCGTCGACGACCTGATCGCTGGTGGCTGCGCCGCGCCGGCCAGCCGCGACGGAACGGCCTGTCGCATCGATAAGCTGCAGCCCAAGCGCCCCGCCACCCCCGGTATCGAGCGCGGTCAAGGCGAGCGAGAGACGCTCGTCGGCCGGCAGTTCGAGGCGGTAAAAATCGGCCGTCCCCGGTTCGACGCTGCCGACAACCGCCGCCCGCTGCCCACCTTCTGGCAGGTCGAGCCAGGCTGGCGCCAGATCCTGCGCGCCCGTGAGATCGTTGTCGCTGACCCCGCCAAGCAGTTCGCTTTCCAGGCTGGCGTTCAGAAAGACGTCGGCATTGAAGTTGCCGCTGCCGGCCAGGTTCTCGACGCGCAGCAGATAGTCGCCGCTGTCCGCCACCGGGAGTGAATCGAGCAGAAGCTTCTCTCCGGCCTGCTGGGCGACCACCTCGCCGAGCGGATCGCCGCCAGCCGGTCCGAAGATCTGAATCTTGCCTTGCAGCTGCGCATCCGCTTCAAAAAGCACGGAGATGCGCTGCCCGGCGTCGAGTAACAGCGTGTAGTCGGTCGTTCCGAGCTCGGCGAAGTGACCCGCGGTGTCGCCTTGCTCGACGCGCTGAATGAACGACCCCAGCGGCGCCACCGGAGTGAAGTCGGCGGAGAGCAGGATGCGTGGTTCGAGGCTTTCGAAGAGGAAGCGGCTGCCTGCAGGCGCAGTGCCCGCTCGTGTCTTTTCCCGACCGGCAGCGCCGAAAAAACGATCGAGCGTCGATTTCAGCAGAGCTGGAATCACTTTGCGCTGGGAAAACATCTTCGACATTCCGTTCATGGCAACTGCCTCCTCGCCCTGGCGGGCGACCAAAAGGGAAACCGCTTCAAACACCCGGACCAAAAAACAACAGGCCGCTCTCGAACGAGGCAGGCCGGTTTGGGTCACACCACAAATTGTCTGTATCTCGTCGCTGCCGAGCAGTTACGCTCCCAGCGACCAAGGCGCCGACGCCAGTCATCTCTGTTCATCGGCTCACTGCGGAACACCACCCCATCGTCGCCGTGCAGAAACGAGCACGACAGCGAGCGCGCAAACCATCAGACTCAGTCCGCCAGGCTCCGGCACGGTGGGCGAGCGTTCGACCACGACGCGCATCGGATCGCCCGAGGTCACCGAGGCGTACTGAAACTCGCTCAGAACCGCATCGGTCAGCGACGACGAACCGGCCCCTTGCTCGAAGCCGATTTCGTAGCTACCGGGAGCCGCGTTGGCGAGAATGTTGAACGAGGCCGAGAGCAAAACACCTTGCGCCAAGCGGTTGAGGAGCGTTTGCGGATCGAGCCCGGAATTCAGGTCAGCCCAATCAAACCGATAGAAGCCGCCTAAAGCGTCATGGTTAACCGTCAGATCCGGCGGCAAGCTGGCCAGAAAACTGGTCAGTCCGATCGGCGCATCGGCGCCAAACCTCAACGTGGAACTGGCTGGATCAAAGCTCAGCGGGGCAGCGCCCCAGTTCAGCACCAGGTTCCAGCCAATGAGCGAGCCCATGTCCACGCTGGCTGGAGAATCCGGCACGATGCGCATCGTCGTGGTCACGGTACTGCCCGGCAAACCGCTCGCAGAAGTCGCGGTGACGACCGGCGAGGCGACGGCAGCTCCCGAGCAAAGCAGCAACCCGAGAGCGAAACAGGCGGTCAGGGAACGGATTTGGGAAAACATGTGTTGACCTCTTTTCGGCAAAGACAGCAAGCAAACTTCCATGGTTGGATCTGTTAGCAAGATTCGCACCACACAGCCCATTCGATGTTAACTCAATCGTGTCGAATGCACTCGGAGCGCGCCGCCCGGGTCAACTGTAAAAAAACTCGACACACTTTACGGCGGCCACCCATCGCTCTCTGTCTGGATCGCCGCTGGCCGCGATGGACTAAGTCGCATCGCGCTGGGCTCGGCGGTCAGCGCAAATCCGTCGTTTGCGCGTTCGCTGACCGACGCTTGGCGACGACCGACGGCGCAAGACGAGCGGGCGGCAGGCACGCTGGGCCAGGCTCACGCCGGCGGGACGTAACCCTGCACGCGATCTGCCCCGCTACCAAAGAAGTGCTGCTCCATCTGTTCCGCCAGGTACTTCCGGTGCGCGGCGTCCGCCAGATTCAAGCGGTTCTCGTTAATGATCATCGTCTGCATGCGCACCCACTGCTGCCAAGCCTCTTTCGAGACACTGTCATAGATCCGCTTGCCGAGCTGGCCCGGATAGGGCGGCAGGTCCAGTCCTTCTGCCGGACGGCCAAGCTTGACGCAATCAACCATTCTTGTCATGTCACCGACTCCTCATCCCGCTGCAACGGCAACCCGACCGCCTACCGACGGCGGTCACACGCACCGCTACAGCTCTTTCACCAAAACACTCGATCGACGCTGCAGATTGTAGACCAGGCGCTTCTCGACCGGCAGATCATCAACCGAACGAACCGCGAAACCGCGCTCCTTGAACCAATGCGAGGTTACCGTGGTCAGGACGAAAAGGCTTCTGACGCCAGCGGCGCGCGCGCGCGCCTCAATCCGCTTCATCAGGAGCGCGCCATAGCCCCAACGCCGATAGTGAGCATGAACCGCCAGGCAGGCAAGCTCAGCCTGGTCTTCCCCATACGGATAGAGCGCGGCACAACCGACGATCATGCCGTCGTGTTCAACGACGGAAAAGCGATTGATCTCACGCTCGAGCAACTCGCGCGAACGACGTACCAGCGCGCCGATCTCCTCGAGCGGCTCGATCAGGGCGACCAGACCGCCAATGTCGTCGGGCCGCGCTTCGCGCAGTTGCTCGAGCGCTTCGCGCGTGATCACCGTGCCCACGCCGTCGTGCGTGAATAGTTCGCGCAGCAGCGCGCCATCCTCGCCATAGCCGATCAGGTGGACCCGCCCGACTCCAGCCCGACTGGCGCGTACGGCAGGCGGCAGATAGCGTTTCAGATCGGCCGACAACCAGTCGCCAATGCTGATCAGCCGTTGCGCCCCTTCCACCGTCAACTCTTTGAGCAGCACGCGGTCGATATCGCTGGCACCCCGACTGTCGGTAAGAAAGATCAGCTTGTCGGCAAGCAACTCGGTGGCCACGGTTTCAGCCACCTCTTCCATCGGAAGATTGAAAATTTCGCCCGTCCGGCTTGAGGCGATACACGACAGGAGAACGATGTTGCCCAGGGCAAGCTGGGCGCGGATGCCCTCGCCGTCGATCTTCCTCACCTGACCCGAATACTGCAGATCGACCCCGTCGACGACGCCAACCGGCTTCGCCGTAATGAAGTTTCCGCCAACCACCCGAATCGTGCTGTTGGCCATCGGCGTATCAGCCAATCCCTGTGACAGCAGCGCCTCGATTTCGACGTAAATCCTGCCCACGGCATCAATCACGCAGCCGAGCGCGGCGGCGTCGGTAACGCGGTAGTTGCCGTGGTAAACCGATTCCAGTCCGCGCTCGCGCAGCAGCTTCTCGATTTGCGGGCGCGCCCCGTGCACGAGCACGAGGCGTACCCCCAAAGCAGCCAGCAAGTTGACGTCGTAGGCCAGCGTGCGCGCCAGCTGTCCGGCGATTGCCTTGCCGCCGAAGGCGACGAGGAATGTCTTGCCGCGAAACAGGTTGACGTACGGGGCGACCGAGCGAAACCAGACGACAAACGGGTTGGAGCTCAAGTCTTCAGGCATCGCACACCCCGTACAAAGCCATCGCTACTTGCCTTTGTCGGACTTGGCGTGCTTGACCTTGTCGCCCTTCGACTCCTTAACCTTCTCGCCCTTCGCCTCGCGCGTCGCCTCGTGTGCTTCGTCCTTGGCCTTCTCCGCTTCCGGATCGGCTGGTTCTTCGCTTTTCGCCCCCTTGCCCTCATCCGCCTTGGCTGGTTCGACACGGCCGTCTTTGCTGGCGGGCAGCGGCGGCAGCTTCAGCGGATCGACCTTCAGTTCCTTTTCAAGGCGTTCGCACAGGGTACGCAGAACCTTGACACGAGCAAACAGTTTGTCGTTCGCTTCAACCAGAATCCACGGCGCCGTACCGGAACTCGTGCGATCGATCATGTCGCAGACTGCCTCGTGATAGGCGCCCGCCTTCTCCCGGTTGCGCCAGTCCTCCTCCGTGATCTTGAAGCGTTTGTGCTCGACCTTGGCCCGCTCGTCGAAGCGCCGGAGTTGCTCGTCGTCGCTGATCTGCAGCCAGAACTTGACGACGATGCCGCCTGCCCGCCACAAATCGTGCTCGAAATCATTGATCTCGGCATACGCACGCAACCAGTCGGCCTGACTGCAAAAGCCTTCCACGCGCTCGACGAGGACGCGACCGTACCACGTGCGGTCGAAGATGACCACCCGGCCCAGACGCGGCATGTGCCGCCAGAAGCGCCAGAGGTAGGGCTGGGCGCGCTCTTCCTCGGTCGGCGCGGCGATCGGAATGATCTGGTATTGGCGCGCATCCATCGCCGAAATGATTCTCCGGATGGCGCCTCCCTTGCCGGCCGCGTCCGATCCTTCAAAAGCAAGAATGAGCGCCCGCTTGCTGAACTCGGGATGGCGCAGGAGTTCAGCCAGACGCCCTTGCCAGGCCGAGAGCTGGCTCTCGTATTCCTTCTTGACCAGACTTTGCGTCATGTCGAGGGAACTCAGCACATCAAGGCTGTCGATGCGCGGCGACACCGGCGGGGCAACCGGCGAGCTCTGCTCGCGCTTGTCCGCCAGTCGTTTCTGCAGCGATTCGAGGATCGTCTTGCCGATGGTCAGCGAGCGATAACGGTCGTCGGTCCCCTCGACGATAATCCATGGCGCCCATGGCGTGTTCGTCGTGCGCAGCAAATGTCCCGCCACTTCCTGCAGCTTGTCATAGGTCTTCAGGCGATCCCAACTGGCTTTGGTCACTCGCCAACGGGTCAGCGGATTCGCTTCGATCGACTTCAAGCGCTCGCGCTGAGCGTCCTTCGACAGGTGCACCCAGAACTTGAGAACGAGTGCCCCTTCATTGACCAGCATCGCCTCAAAGCGGTTGAGCTGATCCATGCGCTGATCGAAATCGCTGCGCGACACCGTGTTGTTGATGCGTTCGGTAATCGGCTGCGAGTACCACGAGCCAACGAAGATGCCGACCCGGCCCTTGGGCGGCAGGGCGCGCCAGTAGCGCCACATCGAAGGACGCGCACGTTCATCGGCGGTCGGCTCCGAGAAGGCGTGCGCGGACAGATAGCGCGGATCCATCCACTCGTAAAGCGTGTTGATGGTTTCGCCTTTGCCCGATCCGTCGACGCCGGTGATCAGCACGATGACGGGAAAGGTGCCGTTCTCGCGCAAGTGATGCTGTGCCTCAAGCAATGCGGCACGCAGCTTGGGTTCTTCTGCGCGGTAGGTCTCCTTATCGATCTTGTGTCCCAATTCTGCCGATTCAAACATCTGTCGTCTCCTCCTTCAAGTCACCCCACAAAAACTGGATTGCCGCTAGGGCAGCCAGGCCAGCCGTCTCGGTGCGCAGAATCCGCGGCCCCAAGCGCACCGAAATGAAACCGGCAATCTCCGCCAGTTTCGATTCCTCAGGCGCCAGACCACCCTCGGCGCCAACCAGCAACTCAAGCCTGCCACCCGCCCGCGCAAGCGCCGGGCCGGGCAGCGAGGCCAACGAACAAGGTGCTCCTGGACTGAGCGCAAGACGCAAGGCGCCGTCATCGACCAGGCGCGCGAGCCAACCGTCGAGACGCTCCGGGAGCGCCACCTCGGGCACGCGGTTGCGCCCGCACTGCGCGCACGCGGCGAGCACGATACCCTGCCAATGGTCGACGCGCCGGGCCGCACGCTCGCCAGCAAGCGCAACCGCGCTGCGCCGCGAGACGACGGGGACGATGCGCGTCACACCGAGTTCGACGGCCTTCTGCACCGTCAAATCCATCTTGGCGCCAGTCTGCAGCGCCTGAACAAGGGTGACCGCCAAAGGCGACTCTCGCTCGCGCGGCAGCCACGCGCGCAACTCGACGACCAGTTGCGCACGCCCGACCCCGACAATGCGTGCATCATACTCGCCGCCGGTGCCGTCGAACACCGTCAAACTGTCGCCTCGACGCAGGCGCAAAACCCTTGCCGCGTGCTGTGCGGCCTGCGCCGGCATTTCGACGTGCGCACCAACGGCCAGCGGCGGAGGACAAAAAAAGCGGGGGCCACTCACCGTGGTATTATAAGAGTTTCCCTGTCCGATGTCGTTTTGATGTCGTTTTGATGTCGTTTGTTTGGAGGCAGTGCGGTCATGGCGCTCAGCGCACCGGTCTGTAACTTTGGCTGGCAAGCCGTCGATTTCGAGCTCGCAGATACGCGTGGGACGCGCCACACGCTTGCCTCGCTACGCGGACCGAGTGGCCTGTTGCTGATGTTCATCTGCAACCACTGCCCGTATGTCAAAGCGGTAATCGACCGCATCTGCTGCGACGCGCGCGAGGTGCAGAAACTCGGCTTCGGCGTTGCTGCCGTGATGAGCAACGACGCCATCGAATACCCGGAGGATTCCCTCGCCAACATGCAACGCGTGGCCAGTGAAATGGACTTCCCGTTTCCTTACCTGCATGACGACACGCAGCGTGTCGCGCGCGCGTATGGCGCCGTGTGCACACCCGACTTCTTTGGCTTCAACGCCGACCTGAAGCTCCAGTATCGCGGCCGCCTCGACGCCAGCGGGCGCCTTCCGGCGCCGGCTGGCTGCCGCCGTGAACTCGTCGAGGCGATGCGCCTGATCGCCGAAACCGGCTGCGGACCGCGCGAGCAGAATGCCAGCATCGGTTGTTCGATCAAGTGGCGAGCTGGCGGCGAGCCTGCATGAATGCGCTGAACGCCAATTCGCAAGTGGCCACCCTGGTGACCGATGGTGAACTCAAACGGATGCTCGACGCAACCGTTGCCTTGGTGCGCGAAGTGGCGCAGCGCGAGATCATGCCACGCTTTTTGCGCGTCAGTCACGGGCAGCGCAAGGACGATGGTTCCCTCTGTTCGGAGGCGGATCTGGCCGCCGAACAGTTCCTTCATGGCCGTCTGCAGGAGGTCTGTCCGTGTCCGGTGATCGGCGAGGAAATGCCGCCGGCAGCGCAGCAGGCCGGCTGGAACAATGGCAGCCAGGACCAGCTCGGCGTCTGGTGCATCGATCCGATTGACGGGACGACCAATTTCATCAATGGTCTGCCTTGCTTTGCCGTCTCCATCGCCTGGATACGGCAGGGACGGACCCGCCTGGCAGTAACCTTCAATCCGATCACGGACGAGATGTTTTATGCCCGCGAGGGTAACGGCGCCTACCTCAACGGCCGCCGCCTGCCGTTGCGTGAGGTGACAGGCGACATCCGACGCGCGGTCGGCGGCGTGGATTTCAAGCGCATCCCGAAACAGCTCGCGGACCGGATTGCCGTCAGCCCGCCGTTTTTTTCGCAGCGCAACTTCGGCAGTTCGACGCTCGACTGGTGCAACCTGGCCGCCGGCCGCCTCGACCTCTACCTGCATGGCGGCCAGATGCTCTGGGACTACGCCGCCGGCAGCCTGATACTGCGCGAGGCCGGCGGGCAGATGTGTACGCTCACCGAAGACGACTATGATGCGGAGGAAGTCTGGCGTCGCCCGGTGATCGCCGCACTGAATCCGGAAGTCTTCGTCGCCTGGCGCGACTGGGTCCGGCAGAACACCTGAATGCCACCGGCAAGCGTTCTGCTGCCCGCCTGCACGAGGCGGCGCCGATTCTGCCGCGTTCGGCAGAATGGGGAATCCAGGCAGCGCAGACATGGACATCCTGGGCAAGGCCTGAACGCGCTGCTCGGCCAGGCTGGACGAACGATGCGTCGTCACACGCACCGGCGAGGCCCGTGATGACGGCGCTCTGGAGCGTCCTTGCCCTCTGCTTGGTATTCGTTCTCGGTGCGGCGATCCCGCTCCTGCGCGATCGTTACAACGACCGAACGCCACCGCTGAAGAGGCCGGAGACGCTGCGCGATTGGCGTCGCCAAGCTTCCGACCAGCCGGACGAGCCATCCCGTTGAGCCCGCTGCGGCGCGCCACGTCGACCATTTCCCGACTCGGCGCCGGATAGCACGGGTAAGCGGCCCGGCCGACCCGCCGGAGTGCCCACGAGCGCGAGGCGATTACCGCCATCACTCCACGCGCACACTCCGCCGGCGTCATCGGCGACCGTTCGGGGCCGCGCGCTGAGTCGTTCAACACGCAGCCGGTTCGCGCCAGCACCCGACCTTGCTGGGCGCCAGTTGGTCGTCGCCATGCCGTGCCGTGCACCGGTAGATGGGAAGCCGAACGAGCGATCGCGATCGACGCCAGCCGGCGCGATTCCCAATAGCCCGCCGGCCATAGTAGAATCGCTTGCGGTCGTCCAGCCGTCTCCTCCCCTGGTCATTCCCAGCTCGCTCCGAGTCGCATACCGTCCTCCCGGGACAGGAACGCAAGCCGCACGCGCAGCTCGCGAACGAAGCACCTGCCATCTTCCATGCGCAGCGTGCATTTGTTCACGGCTTGCCAGCAATCGCGATGATAGCCTTCGTCTCCGAGGTTTGCCGTTGCCTTGCCAGCGTGGGAGATCGCGGGATCCATGGCCAGCAGCAAGGTAGTCGAAGACGGTAGGCAGCGTATGCTTGCGAGGGGTCAATCGTGATTAAGGTGTTCAATCATTGGTTTCACCGGAAGACTGTTGCTCAAGTCGGCATCGATCTGGTCTTCCCGGTTGCCTGTGTTCTACTGGCTGCGCTGTGGATCGAGCGCAGCCGCGAGTTCGGGCTCGACAAGGTCGCTTTCTATGCAGTGACCTTCGCGCTTACAATGACGGCTATCAATGCGTGGTTGGGGTTTTATCAGCGCGTGCACTGCCGCACCCGGACCGAAACACAAGCACGTGCCGTTCTCTCACTCTACCTAGCCATACCGCTTGCCTACGTCGCATTCTCGATGGTTTCGGTTGCCGAAGTCGATCGCGGCTTCATGCTGCTCTCAGGCCTGTCGGCACTCTTCGCCACACTCGTGCATCGCGTCTATTCGGCGCACCACCGGACGGGCTCGCTGATGAGCCACCGGGTATTGGTTTTCGGCGTTGGCGATGAGGCGGAGCACGTCAGCCGCGTGCTGCGCGAATCCGACCCGGACATCCAGATCGTCGGCTTTTACCCCTGTCCGTCGGACGCCGAGCCGGCAGTTCCGCCGCGCGAGATCCTGCCGCGCGAAGTTTCGCTGCTCGACACCGCGCATTCGCTCAAGGTACACGAGATCATCGTCGCCGTGCGCGAGCGACGGGGCGGAGCACTCCCTTTGCGCGAGCTGCTGGATTGCAAGTTGTCCGGCGTCAAGGTACTCGACCTGCCTACTTATTTCGAGCGGGCGCTCGGACAGATCAGACTCGACTCGCTGCGTGTGGGCTGGCTGATCTTCGGTGATGGCTTCCGGCAAAACTGGCGGCGAGCCGCCGTCAAACGCTTGTTCGACATCATCGTGGCGTCGGTTCTCTTGCTGCTCGCGCTGCCCATCATGCTGATCACCGCGGTCATGGTGCTGGTCGAAGACGGCTTCCCCATTTTCTACCGCCAGGAGCGCGTCGGTCTCGGCGGCCGTTTGTTCAAGGTCGTCAAGTTTCGCAGCATGCGCAACGACGCCGAAAGCGACGGAACACCGCGTTGGGCGACCGCCAACGACGATCGCGTCACACGTGTCGGTCGCTTCATCCGGAAAGTCCGGATCGACGAACTGCCGCAGCTCTACAGTGTGCTCACCGGCGACATGAGCCTTGTCGGTCCGCGGCCTGAGCGTCCATACTTTGTCGATAAGCTGACCCGCGACATCCCGTTCTACGCCGTTCGCCACAGCATGAAACCAGGCATCACCGGCTGGGCGCAAGTACGCTACCACTACGGTTCGACGGTTGATGACTCGATTCAGAAAACTCAGTACGACTTGTACTACGTCAAGAACCACACTCTTTTTCTTGATATAGTTGTTCTCTTTCAAACAGTCGGCGTCGTGCTCAGCGGCAAAGGCGCCCAGTGACAAAGTCCGGCGTAATCATGACTTGCGCGGACAGATGAGAATTTCGGAGGTCTGTCGGCGGTGATGGACGGAAAATTGATGCTCATCCATGCGTGGAGCTACGGACTGGCGTCGGCAGCGGCGGCTTTCCTGACGCTCTACCTTGCCTCCACCTGGCGCGCCGGGCGGCGTAGCCGGACGATGTTTGTCGCCGTCGCTATCTCCACCGTCTGGGTCGTACTCGGATTGGCGTTCTCGCTGACCGGCCAGATGCTTTTCCTGGCCGGCCATGTCCTGATCGATCCGTTCCGTTTCGCCGGCTGGTACGCCTTCCTCCTCTTGCTGATCACCCCCGAAACGGCCGAGGAGCGGCGCTTTCCCGAGCGTTTCGCCTGGCTGCGCGGGCTCGCGCTGCTGCTCTTCGCGGTCGGTGTCGGTGGGCAGGCGCTCTATCTGTTCAGCGTCAGCCTGTTTGTCCCGGCACAACGCCTCGTTCTCTTTTCGTCACTGGCGATGAGCGTTTTCGGGCTCGTTCTCATCGAACAGCTCTTCCGCAACGTCGCACCGGAGTCGCGCTGGAGCATCAAACCCTTGTGCATCGGACTCGGGGCAGTTTTCGCGTTCGATCTCTACCTCTACTCGGATGCGTTGCTGTTCAATCGGATAGACCCGGACGCCGCCAGTGCACGCGGGTTTGCTCACGCGCTCGGCTTGTCGGTCGCAGTCCTCTCGGCAACCCGCAGCCACTCGTGGAAGAGAAAACTGGTCATGTCGCGCCGCGCCGCGCTGCAGTCGGCAACCCTGGTCATCGTCGGTCTCTACCTGCTTTTCATGGCGTCGGCGGGCTACTATGTTCGCCTCTTCGGCGGCGAATGGGGACGCGCCCTGCAAGCAGCGTTCGTCTTTGCTGCGCTACTCATTCTCGCTGCCCTCACCGTCTCAGGCTCGATGCGCGCTACGCTGAAGGTTCTGGTGGGCAAGCACTTCTTTTCGTACCGCTACGACTATCGGGAAGAGTGGCTTCGCTTCACCCAGACGCTGTCGATTCAAGGTGGGTTTACCGGTCTCGGGCAGCATGTCGTGCGCGGCCTCGCCGACATGGTCGAGAGCCCTGGCGGTGCGCTCTGGCTACAGGATCCAAACGAGCGCTTCTTCGCCCAGACCGCCTGCTGGAACGTCCCCAACCTTTCGGCAACCGAGGATCAGGGCGGCCCCCTATGCCGCTTTCTGGTCGAAAGCGGCTGGGTCATCAACATGGAGGAGTATCGCTCGCTACCGCGCCGCTACGACGGCTTGGCACTTCCGTCATGGTTGGTCGAAATGCCCGACGCCTGGCTGATCGTCCCCTTGACCGCAGGCGTCGATCTGATCGGATTCGTTGTCCTGACTACCGCCCGGACGCGGATTGACGTGAATTGGGAGGTGAACGATCTGCTGAAGACCGCCGGCAGACAGGCTGGCGCTTTTCTCGGCCAGATGCAGGCGAGCGAAGCGCTCCTTGAAGCACGCAAGTTCGATTCTTTCAACCGGATGTCGGCATTCGTGGTCCACGATCTCAAGAACGTCGTCGCACAGTTGTCGCTGATGCTCAAGAATGCCGAGCGCCATCGGGGTAACCCCGAGTTTCAGGAGGACATGCTGATGACCGTACAGCACTCGGTCGAGCGCATGCGGCAGTTGATGATGCAGTTGCGCCAGGAAGCAACGCCGCTCGACGGACCGCGCGGAGTCGATCTGGCCGATGTCGTGCGGCGTGTCCAGGCTGCCAAGGCGGGCCAGGGTCGGACTGTCGACCTGACCATCGAGGATCGCCCGATCGCGCGCGGGCATGAGGATCGGATTGAACGTGTCATCGGCCACCTGGTGCAGAACGCCCTGGACGCGACCGACGCAGGCGGCGGCCAGGTGTGGGTCCGATTGGCCCGCGAGGGAGCGCACGCGCTCGTCGAGGTCGGCGACACCGGCCATGGAATGAGCCCGGACTTCGTCCGCGAGCGCCTGTTCAAGCCGTTCCAGACGACCAAGCCGACGGGCATGGGGATCGGTGCCTACGAGAGTTTCCAGTACGTTCATGAACTCGGGGGCAAACTCACTGTAGACAGTGCGGTCAACGTAGGTACTCAGGTGGATCTTCTCCTGCCCCTGGTCGACACGGACGAGCAGGTCCAGTCACAAGCGTCATCGAGAGACCACGCATGAGCGCCGAGAAGCAACCCTATCTACTGATCGTCGAAGATGATCGGGCCCTGCAGAAACAGCTTCGCTGGGCCTTCGACCAGTATGAGACGATAACCGCTGACGATCGTGAGAGTGCGCTCGTCCAGATGCGCCGTTACCAACCGCCGGTGATCACGATGGACCTCGGACTCCCGCCGGACCCGGATTCGGTTTCCGAGGGATTCAAACTGCTTGACGAGATCCTCAGTACGGCGCCCGATACCAAGATCATCGTACTTACTGGGCAGAACGATCGCGCGAACGCCTTGCGCGCCGTTGCCCTAGGCGCCTATGACTTTTTCGCCAAGCCCTTTGAAGTCGAAATGCTCGGCCTGACGCTGCAACGCGCCTACCGCCTGCACGAGTTGCAGCAGGAACTCAGGCGATTGCAGGCGATGCAGCAGCCCGACTTCCTGTCCGGCCTGATCACCCGCGACCCGGACTTGTTGCGCGTTTGTCGAACCATCGAGCGAGTCGCCGTCACCGACGCAACCGTGTTGCTGCTTGGCGAAAGCGGCACGGGCAAGGAACTCCTGGCGCGCGGTGTGCATGACTTGTCGCCACGCAGCCGCGAGCGATTCATCGCGATCAATTGTGCGGCGATCCCCGACAACCTCCTGGAAAGTGAGCTTTTCGGCTACGAGAGAGGCGCTTTCACCGGTGCCGCGAAAACGACCATCGGCAAGATCGAGACGGCCAACAAGGGAACCTTGATGCTCGACGAGATCGGCGACCTGCCCCACGCTCTGCAGGCGAAGCTGTTGCGCTTCCTGCAGGAGCGCGTCATCGAAAGGATCGGAGGGCGGCAGGAGATTCCGGTGAACGTCCGCATCGTCTGCGCGACGCACCAGGACCTGAAATCGCTGATCAACGACGGCCGCTTCCGCGAGGACCTGTACTACCGGCTGGCGGAAATCGTTGTTACCATTCCGCCTCTGCGTGCGCGGTCAGGCGACGCAGTTTTGCTGGCACACGCGTTTGTCCGTCGTTTCGCCGAGGAGCAGAACCGCGGCGGGCTTTCCCTGCGCGAGGACGCGCTGCATGCGATCGAGGCGCACAAATGGCCAGGAAATGTGCGCGAGCTGGAAAACTGCATCAAACGCGCCGTGATCATGGCCGATGGCAACCAGATTACGGCGGCCGATCTGGGTTTGGCCAGCGGGCCGGCAAACGAAAAGGCCGTACTCGATCTGCGCCATGCGCGCGACGACGCCGAGCGCCGGGTGATCATCACCGCGCTGGCGCGCGCAGACGGCAATGTCGTAAAAGCGGCAGAACTGCTTGGCGTCAGCCGGCCGACGCTCTACGACATGATGCATCGATTTGGTTTGAAGTGACTTTTCTCTCGAAGTTGATTCTCTGGCTGGAGGCCTGATGAATACTCGTAACTCGCTGCGTGCGTTGCGCCACACTGGCGTTTCGGCAATTCTGGCGGCGCTTCTCGTGGCGGGGTGCGGCAGCAATAGCCCGGATAGCGTAATGGCGTCGGCCAAGGACTACTTGGCGAAGAACGATCCGAAGGGCGCCGTCATCCAGTTGAAGAATGCCTTGCAGAAGAACCCGGATCTGGCCGAAGCGCGTTTCCTGCTCGGCAAGGCGTTGCTCGATACCGGCGATCCGACGGGTGCCGAAGTCGAATTGCGCAAGGCGGAAAACCTCGGCCATCCGGCCGAACAGGTGGTTCCGCTGCTGGCGCGCACCTTGCTGGCCCTCGGTCAGGCCGAGAAGGTGAGCAAGGATCTGAGCAAGACGGAACTGACCACGCCGGCGGCCAAGGCCGACCTGCAGGCGTCGATCGGTCAGGCGTACATGATGCAGGGCAAGCTCGAACTGGCTGAGGCCGCATTCACTGCTGCCCTTGCCGCGCAACCCGACTATCCGCCTGCCGTACTCGGTGAGGCAAGACTGAAGGCCAGCCGCAACGACTTTCAGGGAGCGCTCGTACTCCTTGAATCGGCCCTGGAAAAGTCGCCAAAACTCTACGAAGCGTGGCTGCTCAAGGGCGAGTTGCTGAACGTGCAGGGGAATCCGGAGGGAGCCCTGCAAGCCTTCCGCAAGGCTGTCGAAGCGAAGCCCGACCATCTCGCGGCACATTCGAGGATCGTCGGGCAGCTCCTGTCTACCGGCAACATCGAGGAAGCCAACAAGCAGGTCGAAGCAATGAAGCAGGTGGCCCCCAACCACCCGCGAACGCTTTACCAGAGCGCCCTCCTGGCCTACCAGAAAAAGGATTTGCCAAAGGCGCGCGAGACCATACAGATGATGCTCAGGCTGGTTCCCGAAAGCCCGCTTGGGCTGCAACTCGCCGGCGCCATCGAGTACGAGCTGAAGGCCTATCCGCAAGCGGAAGCCTATCTGGTGAAAGCGGTGTCCAAGACGCCCGAGCTTGGCATTGCGCGCCGCTTGCTGATTGGTAACTACCTGCGGGCCGGCCAACCGATGAAGGCGCAAGCCGTGCTCGAACCCGTGCTCGACAAGATCGACAAGGATTCCAACATGCTCGCCCTGGCCGGGCAGGTATTCATGCAGACCGGGCAGGTCGAGAAGGCGGGCACCTACTTCGCCAAAGCTGCTGCGCTCGATCCGAAAAATGCTGGCAAACGGACCTCATTAGCCCTGGTCAACCTGGCACGAGGTGATTCCGAAGGTGCCTTCCGTGACCTCGAAGAGGTCGCCGCAACAGACACCGGGAGCCGTGCCGACCTGGCCCTGATCGCCGCCCACATCCAGCGCCGTGAGTTCGACGCAGCCCTCAAGGCGATTGCGGCGCTCGAGAAGAAGCAGCCCAATCAACCGCTGCCGCACAATCTGCGCGGCGCAGCGCTGCTCGGCAAGCGCGACATCGCTGGCGCGCGCAAGAGCTTCGAGCAGGCTCTGACGATCGATCCGGCGCACTACCCGGCGGCGGCCAACCTGGCGAAGCTCGACCTCAGTGAGAAGAACCCGGACGCGGCCCGCAAGCGTTTTGAATCTGTGCTCGCCAAGGACCCGAAAAACCTGTCGGCCCACCTGGCACTGGCCCAGATGGCCGCCAACGCAGGCGGCAGCACCGAAGACGTTGCGGCCCTGATCCGCAAGGCGATCGCCGCCAATCCGACGGATACGACAGCCCGCCAGGCGCTGATTGCGCACTACCTGTCGCGCAAGGAGATGAAGAGTGCGCTGTCGGCGGCTCAGGATGCGATCGCGGCTATCCCGGACAAGCCGGAACTCCTCGACATGGCGGCTCGTGCGCAACAAGCGGCTGGCGATCACAATCAGGCGTTGGCAACCCTGGGCAAGCTGGCTGCGATCAATGCCGACTCCCCCGTCCCCTACCTGCGGATGGCTGAGGTCGAACTGGCGACAAAGAACAAGGACGCCGCCGAGCAGAGCTTGCATAAGGCGCTCAAGATCAAGCCTGACTCGCTGGAAGCGCAGCGCGGACTGATGATGCTCGAGATCTCCCGCAACCGCACCAAGGAGGCTTTGGCGATCGCCCACGAGGTCCAGCGCCAGAGGCCCAAGGAGGCGATCGGCTACCGCTTCGAGGGTGATGCTCAGGCAACGAAAAAGGCGTGGCCGGAAGCCATCGCCGCGTATACCAAAGGTCTCAAAGCCGTTCCCGATTCGACTGAGTTGGCGGTCAGGCTGCACGCCGCCCAGCGCTCCGCCAACAGCCCGGCAGCGGCCGACAAACTGGCCGAAGCATGGCTGAAGGAACATCCCAAGGATGCCAGCTACAGGCTCTACCTGGCCGAGGACGCCGGCCTGCGCAAGGACTACGCAAGCGCCGCAAAGTACTACCGCAACGTGCTTGAACTGCAGCCCAACACACCAGCCGTCCTCAACAACCTGGCCTGGGCAAGTGGCCAGATCAAGGATCCGAAAGCGCTCGAATACGCCGAAAAGGCTAATAAGCTCGCCCCCGACCAGCCTGCCCTGATGGACACGCTAGCGGTTCTCCTGACCGACAAGGGAGAGACTACGCGCGCCATCGAGCTATTCAAGAAGGCACTCGAGAAGACGCCTGAGGCCCAGCAGATTCGTCTGAACTACGCCAGAGCCCTGCTCAAGGCGGGCCAGAAGAACGCAGCCAAGAGCGAACTCGACCAGCTGGCCAGACTCGGCGACAAATTCCCGCAACAGGCCGAAGTCAATCAGCTCATGCAAGGGCTGTAGGCCGCCAAGGCCCAACGCACCTCGAAACGGCGCCACCCAAGAAACATAAGATATTGAAAGGTAGATGATTTATGACGATAGTCGCGGTAGTGGGTCTAGGTTACGTGGGATTACCACTGGCTGTCGAGTTCGGCAAGACGCGCCGAACGATCGGTTTTGATCTGTCGGAAAGCAAGATTGCCTGCTACCGTCGTAAAGTCGATCCGACCGGCGAAGTCAGCAGTGACGACCTCGCCGCGGCGACCTATCTTGAGGTAGGCACCGACCCGCAGGCGCTGGCGGAAGCCGATTTCGTCATCGTCGCCGTACCGACTCCGGTCGACCAGGCGCACCAACCCGATTTCAGCCCGCTCGCCGGGTCGTCGGAAGCCGTCGGCAGAAACCTCAAGAAGGGAGCGACAATCGTTTTCGAGTCGACCGTCTACCCGGGGGCAACCGAGGAAATCTGCATCCCGATCATCGAGAAGTTCTCGGGAATGAAATGGAAACAGGATTTCTTCGTCGGCTACTCGCCGGAAAGGATCAACCCGGGCGACAAGGAGCGAACGCTGACGAAGATTGTCAAGGTGGTTTCCGGCGACACCCCGGAAACGCTTGAACGAGTCCGCGCCATGTACGCCAGCATCATCAAGGCGGGCGTGTATTCGGCGTCGAGCATCAAGGTTGCCGAAGCGGCCAAGGTGATCGAGAACACCCAACGCGATCTTAACATTGCGTTGATGAACGAACTGGCGATCATCTTTGATCGCATCGGCATTGACACGCTGGAGGTGCTGGAAGCCGCCGGCAGCAAGTGGAACTTCCTGCCCTTCCGGCCGGGACTGGTCGGCGGCCATTGCATCGGGGTCGATCCCTACTATCTGACGCACAAGGCGGAAATGCTGGGTTATCACCCGGAGGTGATCAACGCGGGCCGCCGAATCAACGACGGAATGGGCAAGTTCATTGCCGAGCGTACCGTCAAGCAGATGATTCGCAACGGCTGGCAGGTCAAGAACGCACCGATCATCGTTCTCGGGCTGACCTTCAAGGAAGACTGCCCCGATCTGCGCAATTCACGAGTGATCGACGTGATCCGCGAATTGGAGTCGTACGGCGCGCGGGTCATCGTGCACGAGCCGGTGGCTGATCGCGACGAGGCGCGCCATGAGTACGGCGTCGAGCTCGTTGCCTGGGAGCAGTTGCCGCGCGCAGCGGCGATCGTTGCTGCGGTAGCGCATCGCCAGTTCAAGGAGCGCCCGTTGGTTGATTTTGCCGACAAGCTGCAGGCAAATGGCGTTCTCACCGACGTCAAGAGCATGTTCAATGAAGAGTCGCTGGCCGCGCACGGCATCAGCGTGTGGCGCCTCTAGGACGACGCAAGGCGCACTGCGAACACTTTTTCCGGACATTCTTGTGCCCCCTGCTGATCGGTCCCCATGACGCTCCCGTTTTCATCCTCTTTGCCAGCCCGCCGCGCCGTTCTCGTTGGCAGCCTCCTGCTTGCCGCAGCGCTACCGCTGGCCGCCGCCGACAACGTGCGCACAGAAGCCGACGCCGAGCGCCTCGCCGCCCTGCGCAAGGAGGCGCTGAGCTACGAGCACGGAGAAGGCGTGCCCAAGGACTACGCGCGAGCAGCCAAGCTGTATTGCGATGGCGCCCGCCTGGGCGACGCCGAAGCGCAGTTCAATCTTGGTTGGATGTACGCCAACGGGCGCGGCGTGGAACGTGATGATGCACGTGCCGCGTACTTCTTTGCCCTTGCCGCAAAGCAGGGACACCCACACGCAGCACGCATGAGCCGTTTCGTCGGCAGCCCGACAACCACCACACCGGAGTGCATGCGACCACCGGAGATGCCCGAGATCCCGGCTGAACCGGTGCTGCCTACCAGTGAGGCACAGAAGAAGGTGATCGGTCTGGTCAACCAGTTGGCGCCGGAATACGGC
>WBZM01000509.1_pt1 | contig 53917 bp, 47 predicted proteins | sample 5204271 | NCBI WGS metagenome assembly WBZM01 (sample SAMN12344346, study PRJNA552823) | activated sludge metagenome | biome: Activated sludge suspended growth; feature: Nitrification reactor; material: Wastewater; isolation source: activated sludge from nitrification reactor of wastewater... | reverse complement strand
AACCAGTTTGCAGGCCCTTCAATAGTCCCGCCTTTTGGCGAAGCATAAAAGCACTAAATAAATGCTAAAGATGGAAGCCGTTTAATAACCTTTTCCTAAACTCGAAACTCCTCATGTACCGAAGCAAGGCCATGCTCAACAAGTTGATTCTGCTGCTCAGTTTGAGGGTGCTCAGCTATTTCACCTTGTTCCCCGACTCAGTGATGTTGACCCAGTTGGTGAAAACCAGCCTCCGGCTGCTCCTGACGGTCGTGGCCTTTTTCATGGTAAAATCGTTGCGGGACAAGTTTCGGAGCCATGAATTCGCCTACACCAATTTTACGCCCTTCCTGTTATACGGCGGTTACCTGCTGCTTGGGCTTTGCTCCTTGGCATGGGCTTCCTTGCCCAACTATGCCCTGCTCCAATGGCTCATGGTCGTTGAAGCCCTTGTTTTTGCATGGTTCTTCACCCAACTGATGGCGTTTTACAATGCCGTGAGCGACAACCACGCCCGGTTTTCGCTGGTATTCGGCAGGGCGGCCTTGTTCATTTGTGCGGGGTTCCTCATCGGCTTATGGATTGACCCCGAAACCTTCTCCCGGCTTACCCACCAAGGCTCCGTTTCGAGGCTGGGAGGCATCATCATCAACCCCAATGAACTGGGGCTATTCGCAGGCCTGTGCTGCGTCATGGGCTACGCCGAACTGCTGGACAAACGGCCCATGCCCATCAACTTGCTGGCAATTGCGGTAGGTGTAGCCGTGCTGTTGCTCACGCAATCCCGGTCTTCTTTGATTGCTTTCCTTGTTGTTTCGGCCATTTTCATGCTGCGCCTTGGCAATATCCGGCTCATCATGCTCTCCACGGCTGCAGCGGTAGCGGTAGTGCCTTACCTCTTCTTTTCCATCGTCGTGAAGGATGGCGACATGGAAGAGGTGATGAGCATGACGGGCAGGATTCCCTTCTGGCAAGACCTACTGCGGGATGGGTTCTCGCAGCGGCCCCTGTTGGGTTACGGCTTCATGTGCGTGTCCGATACCGAGTTTTTCGACAGCATCCATTCCTATGCGGGCAAGATGGCCCATAACACCTTTATGCAAGTGCTGCTCAACCTTGGGCTGGTCGGTTTCTCCATTTGTCTGCTTCAAATGGTTTATTTGTTTTTGGCCATAGGAAGGAGCAGCAACGCTACCTCAAAATGGCTGGCCTGGATGATGTTGGTGCCTATCCTGGTCAATTCCTTTACCGAGTTCGGCATTTTTGGCGACTCCAATTACGGCATCCAGTTCTACCAACTCATCATCCTGATGTTCGCCATACAGGCACAGCCCGCTGGCCAGATGCGGCAGGTGGTACTGCCAAGTGAAAGGCTGCAAAACCAGTTGGCATGAGCAGCGTCCATGAAAGCGATTATTTCGTGCTGGCCAATTGTTTGCTCCCCCGCCAAAACGGTGAATTGTTTACCAACCAGCAAAAGGATAAGGAAGCGCTGAATCAGCTATTTTTCAAAAATGAAAATGGGCCAAGCTTCGATGCGCCTGCACAAGATGGTTTCATCTCTCTTTCCGAAATCCCGACGCCTACGGGTTTCAAATCTGCCAAGTTTCATTTCATCAACAATCCGGATGGCACCATCCGGTGGCTTTACCCGGAGGGGCTGCGGCAACCAAGTTTCCTGCGCCTCTACAATGGGTCGGGCTGGCGGGGCTTCGCCATTAAAAATGCCATCCGTGCGGCTTTTTTGTGCGGTGCAAAGCAATGGGTGAAATCGGGCAGCTTGCAGGTTTTTTACAAACAAAAACTATGGCTGGACGCAATGCTGGAGCAAATTGGGGCCGGCAGTTATTCCATTTTCACGGGCACGATGGGCGACAACCGCAAGGCAGTTGTGGTCGTGGAGGGAGAGGGTGCGCAGACGCAGTTTTTCAAGCTGCCAATGACGGCAAGCGCCGTGGAATTGGTGGAGCGGGAGCATCGCAACTTGCTTGCGTTGCAGGCTTTTGGTTTTGAAAAAATAGGTTTCCCAACCGGCCAGCGATGGGGGAATGGCCTGCTCCAAACGGATGTGAAACCCGTGCACAGTTCCAACAGTGCCCACCTTTTGCCGCTTCATCTGGCCGCCATTCAGGAGATGTGCGAGAAGAGTCTGGTGGTCGGCCCATTGTGCGAATTGCCCATGTGGGACGAGGTCGGCAGCTATTTATCCGATTTGCCCCGGCAGCCCATACAAAATGGTTTTCCGCCAAGGCAAGTCAATCGGGTCATCGCTAAATTAAAGGAGTTGTATGCAAGTTTTGACCCAAGCCAAGCCGTCCCATCTTCCTTTGCGCATGGCGATTTTACGCCTTGGAACTGCTATATCGGCCAGCACAAGCTCCATGTTTATGACTGGGAAATGGCAGGCCGCAAACCCTTGCTTTTCGATGCTTTGCACTTTGCTTTTCAGGCAGGCGTATTGATACACCGAAAGCCATACAAAGCGATACTTGCCGACCTCTCCAACCTTGAAAAAACAAGGGAGGTGCAAGAAGTCTTAGCAGGTCAGCCCAGCAATTTTCAGGAACTTTACCGACTCTACCTGCTCTGGCAAATCAGCTATTATTTATTGAAATACCTTCGGCAAAACCCGCTGCATGTACAGGCGCTTTGGCAATTGGAGGCCTGGGATGAGGCTTTATCGCAGGTTCTAAATTTTAGACTTGCCTAAAAATATTTTACAAGATTGATAATTTTATATTTTTGCGCCAATTGAAAACAATTTTATGAAGAACCTATTGGCCGCAACCCTGCTGTTTAATCTTTTCTATGCAATTTCCAATGCCCAAACCCCGGTGCTCAAAGGCCGTGTCATGAGCAGAGGACAGGCTGTCCCGCTTGCCTATTGTGCCATTGCCGACCTTGACCGAGCTGCCGTGGCCGACGAGGATGGGCGGTTCGAACTCACCCTGCCCGCTGCCGGAAACTATCAACTGGAAGTGACCAGCCTTGGCTTTCTACCTTTTAAAAAAGAACTCCATATAACGGAAGCAGAACACAACCTGCAGGTGGAATTGGAAGAGTTGCCGTTCGACCTCAACACGGTCGTTGTTTCGGGCACCCGCACCGACCGCCGCCGTTTGGACAGCCCCGTAGCAGTAAACGTCCTGACAAGTACCACTTTTCAAGTTACCCAATCCAACACGCTATCCGAGGGGCTTTGCTTCCAGCCGGGCCTGCGCATGGAGACCGACTGCCAGACCTGCAACTACACCCAGCTTCGGATGAATGGGTTGGGAGGCAGTTATAGCCAGATTTTGATTGACAACCGACCCGTTTTTACGCCGCTGATGAGCCTTTACAGCCTGGAACAGATTCCAGCCTCGCAAATCGAACGGGTGGAAGTGGTGAAAGGGGGCGGTTCGGTGCTGTATGGTGCAAATGCCATTGCTGGCACGGTAAACGTGTTGACAAAAATGCCTTCGCAAAACGAATGGTCGCTTTCGGGCAATTCGGCCCTCGTGGGCGGGGAGGCTGCCGACCATTTCTTCAATGCCAATGCCTCTATCATCGGCGAAGGCAAAGAGGCGGGTACCAGCCTCTTTGCATCGCATCGGAACCGGGAGCCGTTCGACGCCAATGACGATGGCTTTTCGGAAATGCCCTTGCTCCGCAACAGTTCCTTGGGCTTCAAGACACAGCTCCGCCCAAACGAGCACCACCGCTTGCTGTTGAATGGCTGGAGCATCAACGAGTTCAGGCGGGGCGGCAATACCTTTGACCTGCCTGCCGACCAAGCCGACCAGTCGGAAGAGCGCAACCAGCAGGTTTGGGTGGGCGGGGCCGATTACCGTTTTTCACCAAAAAGCAAGGCATGGAACCTGAGCGCCTACCTGTCCGCACAAAAGACCGACCGCCGCCACTATACGGGCATTGACCACGCCAATGGCTGGGGCACCACCGACAGCAAAACCTGGATTGGCGGCTTGCAGTACACCCATCGTCTGGAATATTGGCGGGGCAGCAATTCCCTCACCCTCGGCATCGAGCACCAGCACGACGACACATTCGATGAAATAGCGGCTTATCACTATCGCATTGACCAAGTGACTAACCTGACGGGGGCCTTCCTGCAAAGCGATTGGGATATTGCGCCAAAATTCACCCTGCTTTCGGGCCTGCGGCTGAACAGACATAATTTTTTGGATAAAATCGTGGCGACGCCACGGCTCAGTGCGCTGTTTAAACCATTAGACAACCTGCAATTGCGGGCAGCATGGGCACAGGGCTTCAAGCCGCCGCAAGCGTTCGAAACTGATATGCACATTGCGTTTGCCGGAGGTGGCGTATCGGTGATTCAGGTTTCGCCCGAACTTCGGCAGGAGACCTCCAATAGTTTTAGCTTTTCGGTAGATTTCAACCGGGCCACCACTGAGTCTATTTTTGGGTTCACGCTGGATGCCTTCCATACCCAGCTGTTGGACGCATTTGTGCTGGAAGAAAACGGTCAGGACGACGTTGGGAACATCCTTTTGCTGCGAAAAAACGGCGGCAATTCCATCGTGCAGGGCCTGACCTTGGAGGGCCGTTTCAACTACGACCAAAAACTGCAATTGGAGTCCGGTTTCACTTTGCAATCCGCCCGATTCGACAATCCTGTGGCTTGGTCGGCAGAGGTGCCCGCCACCAAAAGCTACCTGCGCACCCCGAACCAATATGGTTTTTTCACCCTCTTGTTTTTCCCATTGGAAAGGTTAAATGGGTCACTTTCAGGGGTTTATACGGGCAGCATGAAGGTGCCTCATTTTGCCGGGGCACCGGGTGTGCCGGAAGATGTATTGTTCGATTCCCCCGATTTCATGGAACTGAACTGCAAACTGAACTACCGCTTGCACTTTCACGGTACGGAAACGGATTTGGAATTTTCGGCTGGGGTTCAGAATATATTTAATGCCTACCAATCAGATTTCGACTTGGGCAAGAACCGGGACAGCAATTATGTTTATGGGCCGGGGAGGCCGAGGACGGTGTTTGTCGCTTTGAAATATGGGATTTTTTAGCTGTGAAATGGCCGAATACCGTTACGGTTTGTTGATTTAATGATGGTTTCTATCTTTAACCCAAATATACACTGATGAAAGGAGAAGGCTATACTATTAACCCGTCTTTGGATCTGACCACCTATTATTTTAAAAGTATTGGAATTAAGGGCGAGATTACCAAAGTGATTGCTTTCCAACCTATTGGTGAAAGCGTTTGGAACTTGAGTTTTGGCGATGGCGATTCAGAAGATTTTGATGATGAAGTTATTTCCAATAATCACGATGTGCGAAGTGTTATGCAAACCATTGCCAACGCTGTCCATACTTTTTCTGAGGCATTTCCCGACAGAAAGATTGCGATAAGGCCTGTTGATGAGAAAAGAAAGCGTTTATACAATGGGATTATAAGAAGGAAAGAGGTAGAAATAATCTCAAATTTTTCAATATATGGCTTGATTCAGAGGCGATTTGAGCCATATGATAGCCAAAAAGATTACGACGGGTTTCTAATTATCCGTAATAATTCCTAATTTTGAAGCAATTAAATCAATGATTCGATGCATACAGCAGAATTGATAAAGGCGGCAAAAACAAATAAGCAGGGCAAAGTTGCAGAGCCTGCAATATCATTTCCTCCTGTTGACATCGTTGCAGGATTCAGGAGACGCAAAAATCTGCTTGCCATGCAGGACTTGGCCACCGTGAGGATGAAAGAGCTTGTAGCAGCCAACCCTGACTGGGGCCTAAAAGACGTGCTCGCAGAAGTTATAAAAGGCTACCCAAAAGAAATACCCGGTGACGTGCTGCTACAAATGACCAATTTTATGGTAGCTGAATGGGCCAGCGAATACGAACTACAAGAACAAGCAGCCTAATCTCCTTAGCCCAACCCATACTCCTCTATCTTCCTATACAGCGTCGCCAACCCAATCCCCAACAACTCTGCCGATTTTGTCTTGTTCCCATTGGTGTGGGCCAACACTTTGCGGATGTGCAGCTTCTCGATTTCCGCCAGCTTCATCAAATCCAATTGATTGCCGGACTCGGTGTACTGGAAATCGTATGGAAGGCAATCCAGTGTGAGGTCGGGGCCAGAGGCGAGGATGACGGCCCGTTCGATGACGTTTTTCAGTTCCCGGATATTGCCCTTCCATGGGTGGTTGGTCAGTGCCTTCAAGAAGCTCTCCTCCATGCCAAGTGGCTTACAGCCCATTTTGGCAGTGAACATTTTGATGAAATGGTCGGCCAGCAGCTTGATGTCGCCCTGCCGCTCGGCCAAGGAAGGGAGCCGGATATTGAAAACAGAGAGGCGGTAGTAGAGGTCGAGGCGGAAATTGCCTTTGTCGCTTTCAACTTGCAGGTCACGGTTGGTGGCAGCGACGATGCGCACGTCCACACGGGTCTCTTTCGTTTCACCGACCCGCATGAAGCTGCCCGTTTCGAGCACTCGCAGCAGTTTGGCTTGTAGGGCGAGGTCCATTTCGCCGATTTCATCCAGAAAGATGGTGCCCCCATTGGCCTCCTCGAAAAGGCCGATTTTGTCCTTTATCGCCCCTGTGAAAGAACCCGCCTTGTGGCCGAACATCTCGCTTTCCAATAGCTCTTTGCCAAGTGCGCTGCAATTAATGGCCACGAACGGCTTGGCGCTGCGCCCGCTGGCGTTGTGTATCGCTTGCGCAAAAACCTCCTTGCCCGTGCCCGTCTCGCCCGTGAGCAGAACGGTGGTGCTCGTACCCGCCACTTTTTTGGCCATTTCGATGGCGTAGAGCATGGGCTTCGATTGTCCCACTACCTTGCTGAAGCTATGCCGCTGGCCGCTGGTGATGGCCGTGGCCTCCTTCGCCTCGAACTGTTGCAATGCTTTGTCCACTGCCTTGCTCAGCAGCGGTATGATTTTGTGGTTGTCGTCGCCTTTGGTGATATAGTCGAACGCACCTGCCTTGATGGCCGTCACGCTGTCGGGTATGGCCCCGAAAGCCGTCAGCAATATGACCTCGCTCTGTGGGCTGATGGCCTTGATTTTCGGCACCATCTCGACACCATTGGCGTCGGGCAGTTTTACATCGCAAATGATGGCGTGGATTTTCTCTTGTTGCAGTAGTTTAAGGCCTTTTGTGCCATTCTCCGCTTGAAACACTTCATAGCCCTCCAGCCGGATGATGCGGCTGAGCAGGCTTCGTATGTCGTTTTCGTCGTCTATGATGAGGATATTTGCTTTCATCGGTAGCAAATGTAAGGAACTCATTATCACATCTTTCCTAAAAACTAAAAGAGGCTACGGTGATGTGCCAAAGCCTCTTTTAGCCAACTAGGTAAATAGTTGCAAACTACCTTGATTGTCAGCGGATTATATCAATATACCCCCTTAAAAGGTTCGGCGAAGGCTGCACCCCTGTCACCCGTTGTTCAAAGACCTTGCATGTGTAAAAGTAGGTGCCGTCCGCCAATTCTTTGCCGTTCAGGTTCTTGCCGTCCCAACTGATATTGGGGTCGGTGGCGGTGAAAACAAGCTCTCCCCAACGGTTGAACACCTGTAAGTCAATGCTTTCGATGAAACAATAGGGGTAGGGGATGAACTGCTCGTTCTGGCCGTCATTATTGGGGGTGAATGCGTTGGGCAAGGTGTAGAATGGGCAATTGTCGGTGCAAATGATATTGCTGAAGTCGCTTTCGTTCTGGAAAGTATCCAATGCGGTCACGGCATAGCAGCCTATCAGCCCTTCCTGTTTGGTGCGGGGGTGCGAATAGGTGGTGTCACCGGACTGGTCTATTTCATAGAGCAAGGAAAACTCCCCTGATTCGTTGGGCTTGTAATAAATCCGGTAGCTCACCACATCGTCGGTTGCCCAGCAAATGTTCATCGGGTTGTTCCATTTCAGGTCATTGCCAAGCTCCGCTACCTCCTGACACGATACACCGGAGTTGCAGATATTGCTGACCTCCACGATTGGTGGGCAGGGAGGCACATTGTCCACAGGAATGGCACAGTTCTCTTGTGAGAGGTTGAAAAGGGGCGAAGGCACGCCCACCACATTGTAGGTTCCCTCCGATTCCACATAGTAGCAATATTCACGGCCATTCACCAGCCCTGAATCAACATAGACGCTGTCTGGGATGTGGGCGATTTCGTCCCACTGTGTGCCGTTTTGTCGGAATACCTTGAACATGGTGTTCGTCCAAGGCACGTTGTATTCAAAGGAAAGTATGTTGCGGTTGTCAGTAGGCGTTATTTGAAGCCAGACCGAGGAGGCAGCAGGGGAATTCCCAAACGGCTGGCTCTCGTTCTTCACGTAAAAATCAATCTTATAGGTATATGGGCTACCCTTGGTGTCCAAGTCAGGAGCTTGGTCCAGGTGTTGTACTTGGTTCAACTGCCAGAACGTCGGGCTGTCGAAAGTGGCAACGGTGGTGAAATTGGTTCCATTGATGCCCGTTGCCCGTTTAAGTTCATACCGATAGGGGCCAGGGTTGAGCAAGGTGTCCAAGTCTTCGGCAATCGGCTTGACCCATCTCACATCAATAGCCCCATTGCTGGAAGCAGTTTCCAAAACGCTCACGTTGGTCAGCAGCGGCACATCCAGTTTGAGTTGGATACAGATTTCCTCCGAGGCAAGGCTTTCGACGGCATTGTAGGGGTGGCCAGCATCTGTGCGCTTGGTGAACACGCCGAGCACCCGGTAGCAGTATGTCCTTCCCCGTTCAACCTCGTTGTCCCGGAACACATAGCGGCCATTCTGTTCGCTGAGCGTATTGCCGATTTTGGTGTAGCCTCTCCCTTCAAGCCCTGGTGAGCTACAGTCCACGGTGAAGGGGTTGCTGCCTATCCGCCGCCAAACCGAAAAGGCAAAAAAGTAATCATCTTCGGCGTCTTCACAGACATAAGGTTTTTGCCATGAAACCGTGATTCTATTGGCTGTTGGTTCGGCTTGCACATCGCTGGGGGGTGGGCCTACGACCCTAATCTGCACTGCTTTCAGTGTGGCCAAGCCAGTTGTCAAACCAATGGTATTTGGGATGACAAAATCGTCTTCGGCGGTGAACACAACGGTATAAGGGAGGTCAGAAATATGTTCACAGGTCGTCTTCCAACGGAAGGTTTTGGTAACGGGTTGCTGCTCATGGACGGCAGAAGGGTCGGGCGACGGCCGCCAGTCCTCGATATTGTCAACAGGGCTGATTTCCATTTCAAAAGGCTGGCCAAGTGCAGAAAGCTTGATTTTGTCGCCGGGGTTGGGGTCGGTGGCAGTAACCGTGAACTCAACCACTTCACCTGCCACAACGCAAATTTCTGTGTTCGCTATGGCGATGATAGGAGCTTGGTTGTCGTCGCAGTCTTCCACCAAAATCTGCATGTCACGCACCATGGTGTCAATCGGTACGCCATCCCGCCAAGAGATGATGATCATGGCAATATTGTACTCTCCGATAATCTGCGGCGTGTTCCAGGTAATGGTTCCGTTGAGGTTGTTGATGTCAAGGCAGCAGCCAAAATTGCCGACGTTTTGGGGCCATGTATAATTGGGCACGGGCGAATTGGGGCCTTGCATTGGCACTATCAACTCATAGGTCAGCAAGTCGTTGTCGGGGTCGTGGGCAGCTGGGTTGTAAATAAAGGTTTGACCCTTGCAGGCATAGTTGATGGGCGGCTGTTTCAAAATTGGCGACCGGTTGCACCCTTCGAACTGCCCATTGAAGAGGGTGAAAGTCGTTTGCAAATGGAACTTGACCGCATCAGAGGCCGGAGGGTTCACGTTGAGGATGAACTCGTTTCGGTTGGGGTCGGTCATGGATATGGTGTAGCGGCCTGGACCATCATACGTGAAAAAAGCCACGTACTCATTGTATTTTACATCGTTGGGCAATGGCTCACCTTGCGGTGCGAAATTGGGGTCGGGCTGTGGGCCGTTCACACGGGGCACCTGAACACAGGTATTGGCTGCATCGCCCCAGCAAAGGGTCAGCGTATCACGGTCAGCATTTTCGCTGCTTGTTTTCGTGTAGGTAATAATGGTGGCCTTTACGGAGTTGCTACTGCATCCATTTATTTGTTCCACGATGATTTCTCCGGCACGGTTGTGCGTGGCATTGGCATTGGAGGCGAACAAAGAGAGGAATGCCCCCAAAAAGATAAGGCGTATGGTCGTTTTCATAACAATTTGCTTTGCAATGGCAATGAATGCCAAGATTTTAATCCTAAAAATAAGGCTTTCATCAGAAACCACTGCTGGTTTTGGCCAATTGGTCGGCCAATGTCCTTTCCATTGGTTTTCAAAGATAGCCCGGCATCAATAACGAAGACAGCGTTTTCAAGTTTTTGCCCTTACCATGTTTCTCGCAAAAATAATCAGGCCATTTTGCTCCAGCTTGATATCGTCCCAATAAATATCTGTCTTTTACCGTCCGACCGTCTTTATTTTTTGCAAAAGATGGAATACCTTGCACCATCTTTTTAACAAACAAAAATACTATGCTGACAAACTTACTGATTCTTGTCCTTTCTTTTTTGGGCCTGAACCAACAATCAGGCGCTTCCAGTAACCTTCCTCCCGACAGCAAGCCTGGCACTGAGATTCCGAAACCAACAAGCTACGACAGCAAAGACACTGAAAAACGTGCTGGTGGTGGCTGGGACCTCAATTAAATTTGCCTAATCATCTATATCCTTTTGTTTTTTTCTTGAAAAAACTCAGACCTATGCTAACAAACATTGTCATCGTCTTGCTTGCCATCATTGGTATCAGTGATAGTGAGTTGATTTTTAGGCCTGCCAAAGACGCTAAACCCGGAATTGATGTCCCCAAACCGTCGAGCTATGACGGTAAGGACAACGAGAAGCGGGGCGGTTGGGACCATAATTGAATCAAGCGTTCAATTTTTCGTTTTATTACATGAGAAATTGGCGAGCCGTTTGGGGAGAATGCCCCAAACGGCTTTTTTTGTGCCAAAATCCAAACCATGCAAAACCAGCGCATCCGAGTCAAGCGGTTCTACCAGTTGCTCCGCAACGAAGGCAATTTCAACTTCATCAAAACCTTGGACGAAGGGGTGAAACTGCCAGCAAAGGCCTTCTCCGAGTGCTTCCTGAAGCACCTACTGGAAACGGATGAGGAGCCGATTTTCGTCAAAACCGTAGCCACCGAACTGGGGCTGCAAGCTACCGACGTGCAAGGCTTTGTGGACAGTATGCTGGAAATGGGCGTACTGGAGCGGTTTGTTGGTGACGCAGGAAACAAGTTCGAGCGCTACGACCGCCAGTTGCTGTTTTGGGACACCATGCAACCTTTGCCAGATTTTGAAGCAGTATGCCTCCGGCAAGAACGCATTTCGCAGGCGCATGTGGCCGTGCTCGGTATCGGCGGTATCGGCAATTATTTCGCCCTCTCGCTGGCAGCTTCCGGCATCGGCAAGTTGAGCCTCGTGGACTGTGACACCGTGGAAAACAGCAACCTCAGCCGCCAAATCCTCTTCTCTGCCGCCGACATCGGCCAACCCAAGGCCGATGCAGCCAAGCGGCGCCTTCTGCTCACCAACCCCGATTGCCAGATAGCCACCTACCATGAAATGGTTGGCTCGAAAGAAGCTTTCCGCTCGCTTATCGAGCGCCTCGCCCCGGTGGACTACCTCATCCTCTCCGCCGACCAGGCTGTGGAACTGCCGCTTTGGGCTTCCGACCTGCGCAAGGAGTTCAATTTCAAAGCCGTGAAATGTGGCTACATGGGCTATCAAGGTTTGATTGGCCCCTTCTTCGGCCCCGAAACGCCCGGTTACGGCGAGCTTTTCCAATCTTGGGCGGGCCTCATTGCTTCGCAAAATGACGTGGTGAAAGGCTACCATGCCCGCCACGCCGCCCCGGCCAGCAGCGCCTCCAACGCCATCTTCGCCAATATCGCCTGCCTCGAAGTGCTAAAGGATTTGAGCGGAACAGGCCATGTTAACCTGATGGGCAGGCGACTCTTGTTCAACCTGAAAACTTTGGAAATACGGTGGGGGTGACCTGAAATTATTCATTTGTACCCCTTTAAAATCATAAATCTGATAAATCATACACCAATAAATCATAAATCCCCTTGTACGGATATATGATTTAAGATTTGTTTGATTTCAGATGTTTGATTTCAGATGTTTGATTTTCAAGAGTTGAAAGCAATTACGTAAAATCCAGTTAATAACAACTTGAGCCATCACAAAATCCACATCATGGGCGCCCCCGGCGCTGGCACCACTTCCCTTGGCAAGGCCGTTGTGCAGCGCCTCGGCTGCCCGCATTTCGATACGGACGATGTCTATTGGTTCACCAATGACGAGCTGCCCTACCGCCGGAAGCGCAACCCCGACCACCGCCGCCAAATCCTGACGGAGCGGCTTGCTTCCTCCGATAGTTGGGTGCTTTCCGGCTCCCTCTGCGGCTGGGGCGATGTGTTTGCTCCGCAATTCGACCTCGTGGTTTGGCTCTGGCTGCCGGCCGCCGTTCGCATCCCCCGCATCGAGCAGCGGGAGCGGCTGCGCTACGGCGATGCCCGCCTCGACCCTGGCGGGGACTTGCACCTCGTTTTTGAAAAATTCAAGGCATGGGCGGCTGCCTGCGACGGGGAGGGTGGGGGATTGCGCAGCAGGGAAAGCGAACTGGCATGGCTGGCAGGGCTGACTTGCCCCGTGCTGATATTCGAGGAGGAAACGGAAATAAATGAACTTGCAGGTAGGGTGTTGGGCAGTTTTTGAACATCTTCACCAAAATCTATTTACCATGAAGAAAATCGGTTGGCTCATTTTCGCCCTGCTCTGCATTGTCATCGGATTATACCCTGCGTTTTACTTTATTTATGGCGACAATTTCGCCTTACTTACCTCAAAAACGCCAGCGGAGTTGGCCAATATGGTGTGGAAAGCCTTTTTTTACACGCATATCACATTCGGAGGCATTGCTTTGCTGGTCGGCTGGGCGCAATTCAGCAGAAAATGGCGGATTGCGAAGCCAAGCCTGCACCGACTCATCGGCAAAATATATGTGTTTTCGGTACTGCCCAGCGCCTTGGCGGGTATTTACATTGGCCTGAATGCCGTTGGTGGACCAATAGGCAGGGCGGGTTTTGCCATTGGCGGCATCATCTGGTTTTACACCACCCTGCAAGCATTTTTAAAAATAAAGCAGGGTGACATTTTGAGCCATCAAAAGCATATAATTTTCAGCTACGCCGCCTGTTTTGGGGCAGTCACTTTGCGATTTTATTTGCCAGCACTGACCGCTTATTTTGGCGAATTCGAGCCAGCCTACCGCATCGTAGCATGGATGGCTTGGCTGCCAAACATCATCGTGGCGTGGTGGATGGTGGGCCGTTTGGAGCAAAAAGCCTTGGTCACTTCTTGACGTACTTCGTCAAAATCACAATCGTCTGCCCGTTCACCTTGCCCTCAATTTGCTCTGGGTTATCGAACACCAAACGGATATTGCGCACGGCCGTGCCACGCTTGGCAGCAAAAGAAGTGCCTTTCACATCGAGGTCTTTTATCAAAACAACGGTGTCTCCATTCTCCAAAACCACGCCGTTGCTGTCAATATGCTTCATCTCCGGGTCGGCGTCCGCAGCAGCCGATTGCCCGGCATTGGCCCAGGCCAGCGTCTCGTCGTCAAGGTAGAGCATGTCCAGCAGGTCGGTGGAATTCAAGTGGGTGAGCATCCGCCAGGCCAGCACTTTCACGGCGGGCACCTCGCTCCACATGCTGTCATTGAGGCAATGCCAATGGTTGGCGTCGGCAGTGGCGGGGTCTTCGATTTGGCTGCGGCAGGTGCCGCAAAGAAGGGCCAGTTCGTCGGGGTCGTTGCCAGTTTTTGGGGCTACGGTGTAGGCTTCGAGGTCGGCGGTTGCACCGCAAAGTTCGCAGGCGTTGTTGGAGCGCTGTGCGATGATTTCTAAGTTGGTCATTGAACGAGTGATTTTTTTTGAGGCGCAAAGGTAGGTTTATGCCTCGAAGTAGCGTGCGGTTATATTGCCTAAGAAAATTAAGTATGCCGAATGGAAAGCATTTATTTGGATTTTGGCATGGCCTGCCGTAATTCGGCGAGGGTTGCCAAAACTCGGCATGGTTTGCCGTAATTCGGCAAAGGTTGCCATAATTCGGCAGGGTTTGCCAAAACTCGGCAGGGTTTGCCGTAATTCGGCAGGGTTTGCCGTAATTCGGCAAGGTTTGCCGCAACGTGGCAAGAAATTCTAGAACGTGGCAGGGTTTGCCGCAACGTGGCAAGAAATTCCAGAACGTGGCAAGGTTTGCCGCAACGTGGCAAGAAATTCCAGAACGTGGAAAACCTTGCCGCAACGCCGCAAGGTTTTCCACGTTGCCACACGTTCTGCGGCGGCCTCGCAAGAATTGCGATGTTTTGGAAAAAGAACCTGTCACTCCACCACCACCATCTGCTTGGCCACAAAACCACTTTCGGCCTGCAATTTTACACAATAAACGCCCTTTGCCACCGCTTTCAAATCTATGGAAACAACTGCTTTATCCCCTTGAATATCAAGCCGTTGCGCCAGCACCTCCCGCCCCATCAAGTCGCACACGGTCAATTCATAATTGCCGGGACGGAAACGCTCGAACCTGCATTGCACCTGTCCATTTGTCGGGTTCGGGAACAACGAAAAATGCCCTTTTGAATGCCTTTCGGACACGCTTTCTATCACTTCTGGGCGGCCCTTCTTGTAGCGAAGGAAAACCGGCGCACCCGTCAGTGGGATTTCATGGGCTGGGTGGAAGTCGCTGATAGTCTGCTGCGAATAGTCCCAACCTTGCACCTCGACCGAGTCGTTGATTTGCGCAGCAGGAAAGGCATAAGTAGCGCTGGCCGCTTCCGAAAGGTCGGTCTGCGTTTTTGCCCAAAGCACATAAACCGTATCGGACTTGGAGCTAAAAGCCGCCCCACCGATGTTCGGGGGCAAGGCCAAGGCGTTGGTCAAAGCAAGGTCGAAATGTTTGCCATGCAAAAAATCGGAAGTGGTTTTTAGCGCAATGGCCTCCTCGTTCACTTCGTAATTCGGATATGTGTAAGCGCCGAGGTTCTTGAAAAGGCCCATCGTCTGGAACTCATAAACGGAATTTTGTTCCAAAACAGGGTCGGCGATGAGGTAAAGGTACACCTGCTCCACCTGCTGCCGCTGCGCCTCCACCATTGCTTTGATGACATAGTTTCGTTGCGCCTCCGCCGAGCCAAGGTACTCGGCATTGAAGGATTTTCGGGGCAAGTTCGTCTCCGAAACCAGCCTTAGTTTTCGGGGGAATATACTGCCGTCGTAGCCATGATTTCCCAACACGTTTTGCATCGCATCCAATCGGCTGACCATGCCCTCCACGGCCCTGTCGCTGTGGCGTTGATAGACCCAGCCGACGGGGTTCTCCCAATGCCGCAGGCTTCCATCAAAATGCGGGTACGAATGGATGCTGAGCACGTCGAAATAACCGCCACCTTGGAGCGGGTAATTGGGCGTCGGGCTGCCGTTGTCGGGGTTGTCCGTATTGCGGCAAATAGCGTCGAGAAAGGCCGGGTTGCCGAGGCCGCCCACGCAGACGTAGGCATCGGGGTCGAGCGTTTTCACCACTTCCCAAGTGATACGCAACATGCGGATATAATGGAAAATGGGGGCGGCCATCGCTTGGTCGCAGGGCGGCGGGTTGTTCTCCCACCAATTGCCAGGCGTACCGGGTTCGGCGAAAGAAATCAGCGTGTTCCATGCAAAATCCGGCTCGTTCCATACCTCCCAAAAGCGCACAAAATCCTTGTATTCATTGACCATTTTATACACGTAGCGGGCGTAATAATTGGCGTCATTATAAGGAGTGCCGTTCGCTCCACCATCCCAAATCGGCTCGTAAAGGTTGGCGAACAGCGTGGATTGCGTGCCGGGACAATACTCCGTATGGTCACGGTGCGCATCGGTTGGGTAGCCGATGAAAACCAGTTGGTCGCTTGCCCCCAACGACTCGTAATGCTCATAATAATCCACCCGAATGTCGTAGCTCCAGGCTTCGAGGAAATGCTCCGGCAGGGAGCCACGGAAGGCATTCAAGCCGATGCCGGGCAGGCCATGTGAGGGTCTCCCGAACGAAACATCGGCCACTTGGAGGTCGGTCCAGCCGGGGTAATAGTTAAGGTTAGCACCATAGGCGAATGGGCCAGCGTAAGGTGCCACTTGGTCGTTGGCGGTGAAATTGGGTTGTGCAGTTGCTTCGCAAAATAGGAGCAGCAAGAGAAGGAGGGTCGTGAATCTGTTCATGAATAAAGTGGTTTTTGCCGCAAGTCAAAACTGTTTTGCGGAACGTAAAAATAGCGTTGCAACAGCTTTTGCCGTGCTGATTGTTCAGTCAAATGGCAGATTGACGGAAATTTAGCAAATGCGTTCCCAAACAAAAACCCAAACCGACCAATCAGAAACCCACCGTTGCTACGCAATGCGCCACTGCTGCTTCTTTGTCCCAAAATCAAATGCAGCATGAAGAAAATCACCTTGTTTATCGCATTCACAATCACCCTGAATAGCCTTATGGCGGCCACCTGGTACGTCGCACCAAATGGGAACGACAGCAACCCTGGCAGCCTAGGTTCACCATTCAAAACCCTGCCCGCCGCCATTGACGCCGCCTCGCCCGGCGATGTCATCGAGCTTCGCAACGGCAATTATGCGTCCAACGAAATCAGAATCGGAAAAAGCAACCTGACCATCCGCAGCTACCCCGGCGAGTGGGCCGTCATCACCGCCCCAACCAACATCGAGGACGTTGCCTCCTGCATCTGGTACAACGAGCCTGAGGTCACGGGCGGCACCCTTGAACGCCTCGAAATCGTGGGCGGCTACTACTACGGCGTCAGCTTCGAGACCAACTGGGACTGGGGCAAACCCACCCGCAAGGGCGTGAGCAATATCACGCTCCGCAATTGCAAAATCCACGACACGGGCCGGGACTGCATCAAAATCAAACCCGCCTGCAACGGCATCCAAATCCTCGGCTGCGAGCTGTACAACAGCGGCGTCGGCCCGTCCAATTCCGTCGCCAACGGCGGCCCCAACGCCGAGGGCATTGACAACGTGAACGGCGATGGCATGGTGGTGCGCAATTGCTATATCCACAATATCAGCACCTCCGGCGTCTATGCAAAAGGCGGCGTGAAGGACTGTTTTATCGAAGAAAACTTGATTTACGGCGTGCAGGAAGGCGGCATTTTGCTTGGCTTCTACACCGATGCCGAGTTCTTTGACCAGGACGGCACGAACCCTGCATTTTACGAATGCCAGTACAGCCTCGCCCGCAATAACATCGTCTATAACACGGGCGGCGCTGGCATCGGTTTTTTTGCGGCCCGCAATTGTTCGGCGTACAACAACACGGTGGTGACTGGTTCCGGTCAGTTCCATGCCCCGCTCTATTTTTCGCCTGGCGATATTTGGATTGACGACAATACCACGCTGACCCCGCCCTGCTTCAATGTGCAAGCCTACAACAACATCTTCGTGGACCAAAGCGGCACGGGCGACGAGGATTACACCGTGCAAATCCGGGAAGGGGCGCTCACGGGCACGAACGAAATCAACCGCAATATTTACCATAAAACAAGCGGCCCCGCCAAGTTCGACGACGGCGTAAGTTGGCCCGCTTTGAGCTTCGCTCAATGGAAGTCGCAAATGGGCTTCGACGCCAATAGTCAAGAGGCCAACCCATTGATTGACAATAATTTGCACCTACAAGCAGGCAGCCCCGCCATTGATGCCGGGCAAAATTCCCCCGCCGCTCGTGACTACGACACGCACCCCCGCAGCGGCACTCCCGACATCGGTGCGGATGAGTTCGGCAATGGAACGCCGCTGCAAATCCCGCCGCCCAGTGGCTCCATCGGCACGGGTGCGGATGGCAGTTTGACGGCCACGCTTAATTTATTCGATGAAACAAAAATGACCGTATATCCCAATCCGGCCAGCCATGAAATCAGGGTGGAAATGGAAGATATGGGCGAGGTTTTATTGACGCTTTATGATAAAAATGGGCGGGCGATTAAACAGGCAAATGGAATGAATATGGCCATTAATAGCTTGCCATCAGGTATTTATTATTTAGGTGTAAAAACCAGTGATGGCGAGGGTTTCCGGCCAGTGATGATTATTGAATAAAAAGGTTTAGAGGGTTTAGAAAGTTTAGTAGGTTTATTCGGTTCCAACTAAACCTTCTAAACCCTCTAAACCCTTTAAACCCTCTGAACCATTTAATCCTCCACCATGCACCGCAGAGATTTCATCCTTACCTCCTTGCTGTCGTTCCCGGCCTTTGCCTGTTCGACATCACGCCGCACGGCTGGGCAGATGGTAAAAGCATTTGTCGTAAAGGCGGGCGACAGCCGCTTCCACCAGCCAACGCCGTTCAATGGCGTGAACCCCAACGACCTCAAGGTTTCGACCAAGGACACGGCGGGCAAGCTTTCCGCCTTCGACTACCTCGGTGTGCAAAAAGTCGGGCCGATGCTGCACTCCCACCTGTTTCAGGACGAAATGTTCTTCGTGCTGGAGGGCGAGTATGTGTTCCAATTGGGCGAGGAGCGGCAGTTGCTGCAAGCAGGCGACCTCATCTTCCTGCCTCGCACCGTGCCGCATACTTGGGTGCAAATGAGCGACCGGGGCAAAATGTTCTACTTCCTCCAGCCCGCCGGAAAAATGGAGGAGTTCTTTCTTCGGTTGACCGAACTGGACGGCAAAGGCACCCGTGAACAATACGAAGAACTGGGCCGGACGAGCGGTATCGCCAACCACGGCCCGGCCATTTCTGCTACCGAAAAGCATGTTTTTGCTGCGCAACTGAGCAATGGCTTCGTGGTGCGGTCAGGCCAAGGCCGCTTTGGTGAGCGCACAGTCATCAATGGCAAAAGCCCCAACGACCTCAAGGTTTCCGGCAAGGACACGGGCGGCGAGCTGTCCATTTTTGAGTATTTCGGAAATGAGAAAGGCGGCCCGCCGATGCACGTACACCCGCACCAGGACGAGGTGTTCTACGTTGCCGAAGGCAGCTACCTCTTCCAATGCGGCGATGAAAAATTCACGCTCGGCGAGGGTGACATGATTTTCCTGCCGAGGGCTGTGCCGCACACTTGGGCGCAGTTGGAGGACGTGGGCAGGTTGCTCTTTTTCTTTCAGCCCGCCGGGAAAATGGAGGATTTCTTCCGTTCCATCGGCGGCAACAAAACGTTGGCTGCCGGGCTTGACCCCTTCAAAGAACATGAAATGGAGGTGGTCGGCCCGCCTTTGACTTATTAATCAACCTCCTGCCGGATGCATTGGGTTTGACGACCTCTGTTAGAGCTTCAAGCTCTAACAGAGGTCGTCAAACCCAATGCATCCGGCAGGATTTAAACCAAAATCATCCATAAATTATGAACCATAAATTTCTTTTTTTCACAGCATTATTTGCCTTGTTAATCGTTGCTTGCAGCAGCAAAAACGAGCCATCGGCCACGGGCGAAACCACCGCACAAGCCACCACCGCCAGCGCAAAAGAAAACCACCTCAGCCTAAAAATCAACGGCGTGGAATGGGTAGCCGACCACGATGTTTTCGGGGCTTTTCATCCCAAGGGCTACAACAAAGCCATCATCATTGCGGGCAGCAAAGGCCCAAAGAACAAAGACGAACAAGCTTTCAATCTCAATATCTACAACACGGACGGCCCCGGCACATTCAATTTCCAGCATGGCAACCCCGACCTCAGCGTGGCGCAAATGGGCAATTGGAACGCCGACAACTTCATCTGTGGCAGCATGATGGGCCATAACATGCGGGTGAAAGTCATTACGGCTTCTACCAAACCGGATATGATCGAAGCTACTTTCGAGGGCGAACTCACCTGCAACACAGGTGAAGTGTTGAAAGTGACAGAGGGCAAGTTTTACTATCACGAATAGGGGGCTTGGGGGGCGTTCCGCCCCCCAAAACCATCCTCCCCCGACGAACCGCCGAAGGCGGTGAGGAGGGGTAATCCATTTAAATCATGGCATATTCCACCAAATTAAAACTCGTCATCATCGGCGTCCTTGCCTTTGGGTTATTGGGGCGGGTCGGCTGCTATTATGTCAATAAAAAATACGACACTGTGCGCCGCCCGTGGGCTTACAGCGACGACCCAAATAAGCCGCTGCTCGTTGGCAAATGGCAGGGCAGCGTCACCGACCCGGACGGGGTGTTGCACAAGGTCGAAATGGAAATCGTGGAGCCGATGAGCGACGAGGAACGCCAAAAGCGTTTTTCAAGAAGACGTATCAAACGTGACCGCAGCAGCTCCACCTTTTTCGATGGGACGGCCACGCTGGAATCCAACAACCACAGGGCTTCTTGCGAGATTTGGGGCGGGCTGGACGACCCCGAAGGCCATCAAATCCATTTCCAGTTTCGGCCTGTGGACGATGTGCATCCGCCGGGCTTTAACCTGAATTTGGCCGAAGGCACTTGGAAGGAAGACACGCTTGACCTTCAAGTGAATTTCGCTTTTTTTCGACCAGATGGCAGCAGTTTTTCGGATAGTGCCGACCCAAGGTTCGAGCAAAAAGGGAAGTTGGTGATGAGCCGAATTAAATAATCGCCCACCTATTAATGCAGAATGCCCAATTGTTTTCACCTGCATTTTTCAACACTATAAAATTAAATCAAAACAAGGTTTTATGAAAAAAACAACCATTGCCGCCTTAGCAACAGTATTCCTTTTAATGTCCATTAATACCATGCTCATTGGTCAAATAGACAAAACGGAAAGCCAGAAACTAAACATTAATGGCAATTATCAAAAAATGCGATTGACCCTTCCATTTGACACCGAGGAGAGGGAGTATTTGGTGGAAAAAATCAGCCATTACTATGTGCTGAACGGCGACATCGTCGTTGGGGATGATTTGCTACGCACCCGTTTGAACCAAAAAGTGCCGCCTGCAATACCGGGCGTTCCAAGCTCGGTTTACCTATGGCCCAACGGCAGGATGCCCATCGTTGTTGACCCCAGTGTATATGACTACGACATGGGTTGGACGGTGCGGGCGGCCATTGCGGAAATAAACAACCGTGTCTCAAACGTATGCCTCGTGGGCCACAACAACGAGCCGGATTTTGTGCGCATCGTGATTTCCTCGGAACTCGGCACGGCAGGCGGAGTCTCACCCGTTGGTCGCAAGGGCGGTGAGCAGGTAGTGGCCATTGCGCCCAACCAATCGCCTGCCGTCATCGTGCATGAACTGCTGCACTCACTGGGCTTTTACCATGAGCAGAGCCGCACCGACCGGGATAATTTCGTGAGTTTCAACGTGTTGAACATTGAGCCAAAAAAGGCCCATAATTTCCAAATGGAGGGAGGCAGCAAGGGCCTCGGTGCCTACGACTATTGCTCCATTATGCACTACCCGGCGAATGCCTTTGCCGTTAGGGACGGGTTGAACACTATCACCTGCAAGCAGAATGGTCAAACAGTGCCCTGCCCGAACTGCATGGGCACGGCATCGGGCCTATCAGACGGCGATGTGCGAGGGCTGAACACGGCCTACCAGTTTGCCCAAAAAATGGTGCCGTGCGGGGAACGTGCGAACATGGAACCGATATGGAACCGAATCGGTGGGGCCTCATTTTCCAATCAAGAGGCCGTTGCCTATGACAACGGCAAGCTGGCCGTGTTCACTTTTGGTACCGATGGCGAAGTCTATTGCAACAACTGGAACGGCAGCACATGGTCGGATTGGCAGCCAACGTACTGGGGCACCAAGCCTGTGCGGTCAATGATAAAAGCGGTGAAGCCGGGGAAAGGCCAGGTATATGCCTTTTTGGTGGATGCCAACGGCCACCTTCGGGTAAACTATTGGACGAAAGGCATTGATTGGGGACAATGGACTGACCTCGGCGGCAACCTTACCGGCGAGTTCGATGTGGTCAGTTGGTCGGCAAATAGGCTCGATGTGTTTGGGAGGAACAAAGCGGGTGGGCTTGACCATATCTACTTTGAAGATGGCTGGAAAACATGGGAAACCGTGCTGCCCGATGGCGTTCAGACGGGCGCAACGGTCGAGGTGGACTCCTGGGCAAAAGGCCGCCTGGATATTTTCGTGGTAAAACAAGACAACTCGCTCCACCACTGCTATTTCGACAACAACAAATGGGGGCCGTGGGAGCCGCTCGGCGGCAACCTTCCCGGTAAGATGTCGGTCGTCAGCTTTGCTCCCGGCCACCTCGACATTTTCTGCGAAGGGCAGGACAAAACGGTTGGGCACCTGTACTGGGACCGCAACGCTTGGAGCGATTGGCACTCCATCGGCGGCAAAATGGACCACAGCTCAGAGCTGGAGGCCGTGGCTTGGGGCGGCAACCGACTCGATTTGTTCATAAAAGGCCCTGACAAGTTGCTGTACCACGCCTATTGGGCGGGGGGCAACAAATGGTCGGCCTTCGAACGCATTGGGAGTGGCCGCATGAATAGCAGCCCTGCCGTTACGACTTGGGGCAACAACCGTCTGGACATCTTCGCACTTGGCCCCGACAACGGTGTGCGCCAGATGTTTTGGGATGGGGTGAAGTGGGGGCTGTAATGATTCCCGCAGATTTTGAATATAAATACTCTATCTGTGCAAATCTGTGTTATCTGTGGGCAACTAACACTTTTTTTCCTACAGATTACACGGATTCACACAGATTCAACAAGTGCATAAATCCGCTCGGGTTCATCTGTGCCAACCTGTGAAATCCGTGGGAGCCTAAATCACAGAACTCCATTAATCTTGCGATGAATATCCTTGGAAATATCATCAGTGTTGAAGTTGACCAAGATGCCAAGTTTCAGTTTCTTAAGTTTCAGATATGTCAGTACTTGCTTATGATGAACATTGGTGAGTTGTTCAACAGATTTCAATTCTACCAGCACGAGGTTTTCAACTAAAATGTCAATACGAAATCCATCGTCATCAAGGATTTCGTCATCATACTCTACCTCAACAGGTACTTCTTTCGAGACGTTCAACCCTTGTTTTTGAAGCTCTCGGAACAAGGCCTTTTGATAAACACGCTCAAACAAACCTGGACCAAAGTAATTGTAAACCTTGAAAATGGCACCCCGAATGATGTAGGAAAGTTCATTCTCTCTCATAGTAGTTGAATTTAAGAGTGAATAATTTTGGTTTCAAATACAATCTGTGTAAATCTGCGAAACCTGTGGGCTACTAACCCTGAAATGCCACTGACATAGAAAAAAATTTCCTCCCACAAATCTCACAGATTGGCACAGATGGAAATCTGTGTAAATCTGCGAAATCTGTGGGCTAAAACAAAAAAAACGGCGAAGCCGTCCAAAAGCATCAGCGAGAAAATATGCGCCTAATACTCCTTTTGTGGGTAATCACTTACACTGCCCAGGCGCAGCCGCTCCGCTATTTCACCCATTTCACCGAGAAAGATGGCCTCTCCGACAACCATGTTCAGTGCCTACTTCGAGACCAGCAGGGCTACCTCTGGGTCGGCACCGCCAACGGCCTGAACCGTTATGACGGCTACACCTTCCGTCACTACCTGCCCGACACCCGGCAGGCGCAGCGCACCGTCAGCAACGAAAACATCCACGACATCAAGCAGGACGGCGAGGGTTTTATCTGGATGGCTACCGCCAATGGACTGAACCGCTACGACCCTCGCACTGAGACCTTCAAGGTTTGGAAAAACACGGGGCGCAACGACGGCTCTCTGCCCAATTCGCTGGTTTTCAATATTTTAATTGACGAAGAAAACCAACTCTGGCTCGCTTGCGATGGCCGTGACCTCACCCGCTTCGACCCCAAAACGGGCAGGTTCACAACCTATCCGTGGAAGGCTTTTTTGGACGAAAAACGCCCTGACGCCGCCAGCGCCGACTACAAAACCATCTACTTTTTCGAGCCAAAGGGCGACAACGGGCTGTGGTTCATGACCAATTTTGGCCTGTTCAGTTTTGATTTTGCTTCGCAAAAAATGGACTACCACCCAGCGCCCAAGCAGTTCCCAAAAATGCAAAAAAGCGACTGCCCCGATGCCCGCTTTTTCGGCACTTGGGACAGGGACCTGCTCTACTACGACGCCTGCAACCGCCGCTGGTCGCAGGTGCGGCTGCCCATTTCGGAGCAACTGACCGGTGGGCGCCGACAGGTAACGGATGTCTTCCCGTTCCCCAAAGGGGCAAGCGGTAAAAACTACTTCGTTTTCAGTCGGGAAGGGCTGTTCCTATTGGACACTTCCACGCTCATGATGCGCCCTGTGCGGCCCAGTTTCGAAAACCACGGCACGGCCCCTATCGGGCTGCTCAACGACCATTTCCTCGACATAAACGGCCTGCTCTGGCTTGGCGGCGAGCAGGGGCTTTGGCTGTACGACCCAGCAGCGCAGCATTTTGGCTATACGCCGCTGAAACCAGAAGGCACCGAAGGCATCTACAACGCCTTCAGCCGTTTCGTGGACTCGAAGGTGGACGGTCGCCGCTACATCGCCGATTTTTACGAAGGAAAACTGCTCGTGTATGAAAATGGGCGGCTGCTCCGAACCATCACGCAGCCCGGTTATTGCGGCATTTTGCACGAAGACCGGGCAGGGCAGCTTTGGATTTCCTTCGGTAAAAAGTTGTTCCAACTCGACCGCAAGTCGTTGACCCTCAAGCCTTTCGAGGTGCCTACCCAACTGCTCGACCCCAGCGTGAAGTCCTATTTTTTCAGCATGGCCGAGGATGCCGGGGGCAATTTCTGGTTCGGCAACACGAGCGAGGGCGTACTCGTTTGGCGGCCCAAAACGGGCGAATGGTGGAAGCCCGGCGAAGCCGAGGAGTTCATCGCCAATGGGGTTCGGGACCTGTTCGCCGACGTGGAGCGCCGCGCCGTTTGGATTGCCACGGAGGACTACGGCCTGTTCCGTTTTGATGAAAAAACGGCCAAGTTTACGCTCTACAGACAGGAAGAGGACGACCCAGAGCACAGCCTCGGCGCCTACATTGTCAACGCCATCTGCAAGGACGGGCAGGGCCGCATCTGGGCTGCTACCGACCCCGGCGGCATTTCACGATTCGACTACGACGCCCCGATGGGCCAGCGGTTCGTGACCCTGAACAGCGAGGACGGCCTGCCCTCGAACCAAGTGACCGCACTCCTAACCGATGCCAACGGCAACGTATGGGCGGGCACGACGAAGGGCCTCGCTTGGGTGGACGCCCGCAGCCTTCGGGTGCGCTCCTTCGACAAGAGTGATGGCATGGTGACGGACTTCATTGACCTGCCGCTGGCCTTGGCCGCCAACAGAGCGGTGCTTTCAGGCACGGTACACGGCTACCAGCACTTCCACCCGGACAGCCTTTTGCGGAGCAATCAAAGCCCCGGCCTGCTGCTCACGGCCTTTCACGTCTTCGACAAGGACTACTCGGACTCGTTGAATATCAATTATTTACAACAAATAACCTTGTCGTGGCGGCAGAATTTTTTCAGTTTTGAGTTTGCCTCCACCGATTTTTCGCAGCCCGAAAAAAACGAGTTTGCCTATCGCCTTGTGAACTACGACGCCGATTGGATTTTCGTGAAAAACCGCCACTCGGCCAGCTACACGGGCGTGCCGCCAGGCGACTATGTGCTGGAAATCAAGACGGGGCGGGAGGGCAATTGGCAGGAACCCGGCGTGCGCTTGGGCATCCATATAGAGCCACCGTTTTGGGCGACTTGGTGGTTCCGCACACTGGTTTTGTTGGCGCTTGCTGGCGCAATTTGGGGGCTGTACCGCTGGCGCATTGCACAGGTAAAACGGGAGGAGGCGCTCAAGACCGAATTCAACCAGCGCATTGCCCGCACGGAGATGACGGCGCTGCGGGCGCAAATGAACCCGCATTTTGTGTTCAATTGCCTGAGCAGCATCAACCGTTTCATCCTCGTCAATCAGCCCGACGAGGCATCGGCCTACCTGACCAAGTTCAGCCGCCTCATCCGCCTGATTTTGGACAACAGCCGCACCGAGACCGTGCCCCTGAACAAGGAACTGGAGGCCCTGCAACTCTACGTGGAAATGGAGCAAATGCGCTTCAACGACCGCTTCGAGTACCGCCTCTGCGTTGCCGACGAGGTGCAGACCGAGCACTTGGAAATACCGCCACTGCTCATCCAGCCCTACGTCGAGAACGCCATCTGGCATGGCCTCATGCACAAAAAAGCAGCGGGGCTGCTGCAAGTTCGGGTATTTTACGAAGACAAAAAACTCTGCATCGAAGTGGAAGACGACGGCGTGGGCCGACAGCGGGCAATGGAGCTGAAAAGCCGCTCGGCAACGGTGAACAAAAGCCACGGTATGAAGGTGACGGCAGAGCGATTAGAGGTCATCAACCAATTGTACGGAACGAATGCGGAGGTGCGGACGGTGGATTTGGTGGATGGGAGCGGGGAAGCTGCAGGGACGAGGGTGGTGTTGAAAATTGGTGCTTAGGGCAGTTTGAAAACGTCTTCTGCCTTGATTTTGAAGCCTTTGACAACAGGTTCGGCGGAGCAAATTTGGTCGCCGCTGCACTCTTCGATGTTTTGAGTGTTTGGTCGGTAGATTTCAACGCTTTGGGCATCGGGGTAGAGCAGCCAAATGACTTGGACGCCAGCGTTCAGGTATTCTTTAGTCTTGTTTTTGATGTCTTTCGCCTTGTCATTTTTTGAAATGGCTTCGATAACAAATTCAGGTATTGGGTTTGCGCCTTTGGCAGCGTCGGCAACTTGCTGAGGGGTCGTCAGGCACAAATCTGGTTTTCTCCATTTTGTTTCTGAAGTCCAAACTTCAAGTTCTTGAACTAGCTTGTTTCCATCTTTAAACGAAGGTGTTTTCTCAAAAAAATTAAGCAAATTGTTGGCGATGTACTGTTCACTGAACCTCATAGCATCTGTTTTTTCAATTTTACCATCGTTATACTCATATTTTACGCCTGGCCCGCCCTTGCGGTATTTCCGAAGGAAGGCTTCAATCGAAATCTTGCGAGGTGGTTTTTCTACTCGAAACACCTCTTGATAATTGGTCGAAGAACCCATATTTATTGATTGTTTTGTGCAAATCTAAGCGATTTTGCCCAAATGATTATGCTTTTGAAGCAATGCTAAAAACCTACCTACTCGACGACGAACCCAACTGCACGGACGTGCTCCAGGTGCTGTTGGAAAAATACTGCCCGGAAGTGCAGGTCACGGCCATTTTCAACGATGCGGAGCTTGCATTGGAGGCCATCCAGCGGGAGCGGCCTCAATTACTGTTCTTGGACATCGAGATGCCGATGCTCAATGGCTTCGAACTGCTTCGGCGCTGCGAGTCGCTGGATTTCAAGGTGATTTTCACCACCGCCTACGACCAGTATGCCGTGAAAGCCTTCAAGTTCAATGCGCTGGACTACCTGCTCAAGCCCGTGGACAAGGATGAGTTGGTAGCCGCCATTGCGAAAGCGAAACAAAGCACCAACCCGAGCATGGCGCAGTTGGCTTCGGTGCAATACCTGAAAAACAACCCGACACCGGAGCGCATCGCCCTGCCCGTCGGTCAGGAGCTTTTGCTCGTGGAAGTGGCTGATATTCAATATTTTGAATCGGAAGGGGCGTATGTTTCGGTTTTTCTGAAAGACCAAAACAAGCCCGTGGTACTGTCAAAGTCGCTGCGGGAGTTCGAAGAGTTGCTAAACAATCCGGGCTTCTTTCGGGCGCATAATTCCTACCTCGTCAATCTAAAGCACATCAAAAAAATCGTGAAAACGGACGGCGGCGAAATCGTGATGGGCAATGGGCGGTCGCTGCCAGTGGCAAGGGCAAAGAAGGGGGAGTTGATGGGGCTGATTGCGAAGGTTTAACGACTAATCACCATCCCATCCCACGCCAGCCCAACACCCTTTGGCAGCAGTTTAGACCGCTCGGCGTACAGCCCCATGTTGTGACTGATATGCGTGAGCCAAGCTTGTTCTGGCCGCACTTCTTCGATAAAGGCGAGCGCCTCCTCCAAGTTCATGTGCGAGTGGTGCTGTGACAGGTGCAAGGCATTGACTATCAGTATTTTAACGCCATTCAACTTCCTTTTTTCCGAAGGGGAAATGGTCTTCATATCCGTCAAATAGGCAAAATCGCCGATGCGGAAGCCGAGCACTGGGAGGCTTCCGTGTATGACTTCAATGGGTTGGAACGGGATTCCAGCGATTTCAAAAGGCTCATCCTTGGAAATGGTTTTCACCTCAAATTGCGGAGCACCGGGGTAGGGGTTTTCTTCAAATGCATAGGAAAACCGCTGCTTCACTTCTTTGATGACGGACTCGGTGGCGTACAACGGCATAGCAGTTTCCTGCATGAATATGAATGGCCGCACGTCATCCAATCCGATGATGTGGTCGTTGTGTTCGTGCGTGAGTACGACGGCATCGAGGCGCTGTACGCCTGCCCGCAACATCTGGTAGCGGAAGTCAGGCCCGGCGTCAATGACCACGTTCCGGCCCTCGTTTGATACGAGTAGCGAGCAGCGCAGGCGGTGGTCACGTGCATCGGTGGAGGTGCATACCTCACAACTGCAACCAATGGTGGGTACGCCTTGGGATGTGCCGGTGCCGAGGAAGGTGAAGGTCAATTGATTTCGGATTTACGATTGCGGATTTCGGATTAGGAGCCTACTCCAAAATAGAAAGCCAAAATTAAGCCTACCAAATGGAAATGAAAATTTTGATAAGGAAGGAAGGAAAAAAATGAAGGCGACCCCTGAATTCGTTTACATTTTAGTGAGAGTAAACGGGGTCGCCTTCACGTAAATAACGCCTATTTCTTTAAACCAGAACCAATACGAAGGACGGCTTTTGTTCGCTGCCTGCCATTTTGATTTTTTTCAAAAATAATTTTCGCGCAATTGTTCCGGCTTGCCCTTGCCCGCCTTTTCGTGCCAAGGTGCTACCTTTGACCGATGGTTTGGTGACAGTTCGCCGAGCCTGAAAACTGACCAAAATCGAAGCGTCCCGACCATCCTCCATTTTTTCCCCCGCCGTCGTCCACATGTTCTGGGCAGTGGTGTTCTTCTCCATCATGAACGCCACCATCAAGGGCGTGGAGGGGCTTCCCACGATGGAAATCGTGTTCTTTCGCTGCGTGATTTCCATTCTATTCAGTGTGTTTTGGCTGCGGCACGTACAAGTTCCGTACAAGGGCACGCACACCTTGCTACTGGTGGGCCGGGGGCTGGCGGGCACCACGGCGCTGTATTTTTTCTTCCTCAGCATCCAAAACATGCCGCTGGCCTCGGCAGTGACCATCGGCTACACTTCGCCCATCTTCACGGCGCTGCTGGCTGTGCTGTTTTTGAAGGAAAAAATGCGCCCCGTTCAATGGTTGTTCTTTGCCATTTCCTTCCTTGGCGTGGCGGCGCTCAAGGGTTTTGATGAGCGGGTTTCGTGGCTGTACCTGGGGCTGGGTTTGTTTGCTGCCGCAATGTCGGGGGTGGCCTACGTGCTGGTGCGTAGCCTGAAAGGGAAGGAGCACCCGATGGTCGTTGTATTTTACTTCCAATTAGTGGGCACGGTAGTGGGCGGGGCGTTTACCCTGTTCAACTTCAAGATGCCGCATGGCTGGGATTGGGTGTTCCTCATCGCCACTGGCGCTTGTGCGCATTTCGGGCAGGTCTATCTCACGCTGGCGTTGCAGGCTGAGAAGGTTGGGGTGGTGTCCAGCTTGAACTTTCTGGGGGCCATTTTTGCCACATTTTTCGGTATCGTGTTTTTTCATGAACACATCACCTTCGGCAACGTGCTGGCCATCCTGCTCGTGGTGGTTGGGGTCTTGCTGAATATTTGGACAAATGCACGTGGCCCTTGGGGCATCCGGCGCTGGGTGGCGAATTTGTTGTCGAAGTGAGATTAGGTGAACTATAATTGATACCTATTTTTGCCCAAAATCCATTTTCCAATGAGCAAAAACAAAAAGCCCGACCAGTTCGGCTTCGTCTTTTCAACCAACCCCGATTTCAGTTTCCAGCCGGAGGAGCCGGAGCAGGTGGACGACCTACCAAACAACCAGCAGCCCCTCAAAATATGGCTCGACCGCAAACAGCGCAAGGGCAAGGACGTGACCCTCATCACGGGCTTCACGGGCAGCGAGGGTTCCTTGGAAACATTGGCGAAAGCCCTAAAAACCAAGTGCGGCGTGGGCGGCTCCGCCAAAGATGGCGAGATACTCCTGCAAGGCGACCACCGGGACAAAGTGCTGGCTTACCTATTGGAAAAAGGCTACACGAAGGCGAAGAAGGCAGGTGGGTGAAGAGTTTGCAGTTCGACAGTCTTTTTCAAGTTTGCAGTTCGACAGCTGGCAGTCAGTTTTTTAGTTTGCAGTTCGACAATTGGCAGTTTGCAGTCAGTTTGCAGTCTTAAAGTCTTTTAGTCTCTTGCCGTACTGCTTGGCACTGACTAAACAACTGTCGAACTGACTGTCCACTGCCAACTGTCGAACTGCCAACTAAACAGGCCGTCTCCCGCAAATCATCCGATCCCGCCCATTCAAATCCTGCCTCGTTTCCACCTGCACATAGCCGTGTTTTTCAAGAATTTGCGCTGAAATGGGCACATAAAACTCGTTCGTTTCGAGGAAAAGCCAGCCACCGGGATTGAGGTGGGTCTTGCCAAATTCGGCAATCTTTTTCACGAAACGCTGCGCATCGTTGCCGCCGGCAAAAAGGGCGAGGTGCGGCTCGAAATCAATCACATTTTTGGGCAAAATGGGGCGCTCCTCCTGCGTCACATAAGGCGGATTGCTCACAATGAGGTCAAATTTGGGCAGTGGCTTCCACGCTTTTTTATCCAAAATATTTACTTCGTAAAACTGCACTTCAGCCTTCAGGCGATGGGCGTTTTCACGCGCCACTTCAAGGGCACCGGCGCTTACGTCGAGGGCATGAACATCGAGGTCGGGCCTGCGCTTTTTGATGCTGACGGGGATGCATCCACTGCCTGTACCAATGTCGAGCACGGAGCGGATTTCAGGGAATTGCTTGCAGGTTTCAAGTGCCCAATGCACCGACTCTTCCGTTTCGGGACGGGGGATGAGCACGGCGGGCGTCACCTTGAAACGGTAGCCATAAAACGCCGCCTCGCCCATCACATACTGCACCGGCTCATGTGCCAAAAGCCGTTGGATTATGGAATCGAGCCGGAGGAGCTGCTCTTTGTCGAGCTTGCTGCGGCTGGAAATCTGGCTGGGCTTCACGCCAAAAGCATCCTCCATCACGATGGACGCAATGCTGAGGGCCTCGCCGGGGTCGTAAATATCGAGCAGGGGCTGAACGATGTGCTTGAGGGCCTGGGATGTGGTCATGCTGATGTCAGGACAGTTGCCTATTTTGGCGCAAAAATCATAAAAACAAGCTTTCTAAAAAATTTTGTGCAATGAATCAATCCTCCGATGTGACGCAGGCGCCGCAATCCGCAATCCGCAATCAGAAATCAGAAATCATCTTCGCCACTGGCAATCCCAATAAAATCAGGGAGGTTCACGAACTGTTGGAGGGCATTTTTGAAGTTGGCGGACTGCAAGAAATCGGCTGCCCACTCGACTTGCCGGAGACCAGCCCCACGATTGAAGGGAATGCACTGCAAAAAGCCCGCTACGTCTTTGAAAACTACGGGGTTGACTGCTTTTCGGAAGACACCGGGCTGGAAATCGAAGCGCTGAACGGCGAGCCGGGGGTTTACTCGGCCCGGTATGCTGGCGAGGGGAAGAACGCACAGGACAACATGGATTTGGTGCTGCGCAAAATGGCTGGGGAAACGAACCGAAAGGCACGTTTTTACACCGTCATTGCCTTGATTTTGAACGGAGAGGAGCACTTGTTCGAGGGAATTGCCGAAGGCACCATACGCCATGAACCGAGCGGAGCAGGTGGTTTTGGCTACGATCCCATCTTCCAACCCAATGGATTTACGCTTAGTTTTGCGGAACTGACAAAGGAAGAAAAGAATGCCATCAGCCACCGTGGACAAGCCGTTCGGAAATTGGTAAAGTTTTTGACAAGTTTAAACCATTGAAAATCAGCGTAAAAATTTATTTTTGCGAGATTTTTGGTTCGATTCTAAAACAGCAGGGTTGAAGAAGGAACCCCAGGCTTGCCGTTGGCCACCAACCGTAAGCCGTCCGCCGTTCCCCGTCAACCGATATAGAGACCGATGAACTCCGAAAATTTTCACGAATACGTCAAGAACCCCTCGATGCTCCATCAGGTGAGCTATCAGGAACTGAAGAGCTTGGTGCTCCAGTACCCGTATTCGCCCAATTTGCGCTACCTGCTGCTGCTCAAGAGCCTCTTCGACGACAGCAAGGACTTCGACCGGAACCAGGTGCTGGCCTCGCTGAGCAGCCCCGACCGCAAAAAGCTGCGCCAATTGGTGAAGCAGTACACCCGCATCCGGGACTTGCAGGAGAACTACGCCCTCAACGAGGAGTTCCTCGAACTGAAAGACCTTTCGGTATTGGAAAACCTGGTGGAGGAGCCTAATCCCGCCACCGCATCTGCCCCGGTCGGAAAGGCCGAGGCTGCGGTGCCGCCAACCATTGCGGCCGATACTGATGAAGAAATAGAAGAAGATAGCGACCTCAGTTTTTTGCAGCAACTTCATTTCGACAAGGATGAAATTGCCGTGCTCGGAGAGATGGACGAGCCTGCGGAAACACCTGCCCCAGCCATTGCGGAGCAACAGGAAGCCGCTTCGCAACCTGAAATGGACACGGAAGAAAGCAGCCAACAGGAAGCGGCAATCGAGGTAGTAGAAAGTGCTGACGAAGCGGTAGAAGAAGACCTTACTGCAGGTGAAACGCCTGCCCCGACACTTTCCATTCCTTTGGAAATTACGAATGAACAAGAGGGGCAGCCCGTGCCAAGGCCCCGTTCATCGTTCAATTCTTGGCTCAAGCAGTTCAACCCACCACAGGCCGGGCTGTTGAAGACGGAACTGAAGGATATTTCGTTGAACAACCGTCCGCACCAAGCGCCTACACCGCCCATTGTGGAGGAAGAAGCGGAACAAATTGCGGAGCACAGCGTAGAGGAAGACGTGGAAATTGCAAGTGAGACTTTGGCGATTTTGCTGGAAAAACAGCGGCTTTATCCAAAAGCAATTTCAATGTATCAGCGTTTACAGTTGAAATTTCCCGAAAAAAGCAGTTTATTTGCGGCCAAAATTGAAGAACTGAATAAAAAACTTTAATTCGAGACTTTAGAAAATAGACCATAGACCTTAGAACAGCGCTGCTCATCTATCGTCTAATGTCTAAAATCTAGCGTCCAAAAAAATAGACATCATGTTAGTTACCATGTCCATCCTGATAGCAATCGTGGCCTTCCTGCTGATTGCTGCAGTTTTGATTCAGAACCCAAAGGGCGGTGGCGTTGATGCCACTTTCGGTGCCCAGGCCAACCAAATGTTCGGCGTGGCCAAATCTGCCGACCTGATTGAAAAAATCACTTGGGGCCTTGCCGCTGCTTTGATTATCCTCTGCGTGCTCACCACGTTCGTGTTGGGCGGCGGTGCAGGCGGTCCGGAGATTCAGTCTGCTGGGTAAGAAGGGAAATTAAGAAATTGGGGAAATTGAGAAATTAGTTTCCGCCACAATTTTCTGTTTCTTGTCTGCAAGCAATTGATTTTCAATAAAATAGCTCTGAGCCGTACTGCGGCCAGAGCTATTTTTCGTCACCTAAATCTGACGCTAATTGGAAACCTTTAGGCCAGCAACAATTTCCAATTTCCAATTTCCCCAATTTCCAATTTCCCCAATTTCCAATTTCCCCAATTCCCAATTCCCAATTCCTAATTTCCAATTTCCATGAGAATAGCAGCCATCGTCCCCATGCGCCACTCCAGCGAGCGGGTGGTCGGAAAGAACTACCGTGATTTTGCGGGCAAACCGCTCTACCACCACGTCGTGGAGAGCCTGTTGGCCTGCTCTGCCATCAGCCAGGTCGTCATTGACACGGACAGCCCCGTGATTTTGGAGGATGCCGCCAAGCACTTCCCGGCCGTTACGCTGTTGGAGCGGCCAGCGCACCTGCGGGCGGGCGACATACCCATGAACGACGTGCTGCTGAACACCCTCAACCAGCTCGACGCCGACTTCTTCCTACAAACGCACAGCACCAACCCGCTGCTCACTGCCGAGTCCATCGCCAAGGGCGTCGAAATCTTCCTGAAAAACTACCCGATTTACGACTCGCTGTTCAGCGTGACCCGGCTCCAAACCCGTCTCTGGGACGAACTTGCCCGTGCCGTGAACCACAACCCGAACATCTTGCTGCGCACGCAGGACCTGCCGCCGATTTATGAAGAGAACTCCTGCATGTACATCTTCTCCAAGGAAATCCTGATGCGCAAGCACAACCGCATTGGAGACCGCCCCTATATGCTCGAAATCACGAAGGAGGAGGCGCAGGACATTGACGTGGAAATTGAGTTCAGGATTGCCGAGTTTTTGATGCGGGCGAGGATGGGGGATTAATTTCCCACCACCACCAATTTTTCAATGCCCACCGTCCCATCGTTACGCCTGATTTGGAGGAAATAAACCCCAGCATGCTGTATGGCTGGCCATGTCATTTGCCCATTTTCGAATACCCCTTCCCATTGCTGGATGGTTCGCCCCGTCAAATCCGACAAGTGCATTTCAACAATGCCAGTGCCTTTGTTTCTTAGGAAAAACTCGCCCTTGGATGGGTTAGGGTAAATTTTCAGGCCAGTGTCCGCCGCTTCGTTTGTTGCTGACGCAACACATCCCCCAGCCGCCTCCAACTGCTGCACCAAAGCCGTCCTTCGGGCCGAAATGAAAGCCTTTAGCCCTGCGACCACCATCGGCCCGTTGGGGCTGGGCAGGTTCACATCCTGCGAGAGGTTCTGCTCGAACTGTTCGTTGGTGTAGGTCTTTTTCGTGTCTTCGTAAACATGAGGGCGGATGAGGTCGGCCAGTGAATCAATGCGTGGGTCGAATGCTTCATTGGTGAAATAGGGCAGCAACTCGCAGTAGCGGTCGGTGTAGGCTTGTTTCAGTGTGGCGTCTTGCAGCAATCGGTTCATCAGCGGTCGCTGGTTGAAGGGCTGCGGGATGTGCGTATAGGGCAGCGAGATGATTTGCTGTTGCGAGAGCATCATCTTGAAATTGCCGAACGCCTCGTTTTCGTCCCAGGCGATGAACTCGAACTGGTCGGTGTCCTCGTTGTGGTAGAGGTAGTAGTTGTGGCCGGAGCCAACATAGCTGTCGAGGTTGACGAACAGGCTGTGCGCTACCCAATAGCCATACCATCCATCGAGGTTGAAGCGGGCGGCGAGGGACGTGGGTAGGTCGGAGGCAGGGGAGTTGTTCAGCGCATCGAGCAGGGCAATAAGGTCGCTCCAGTCGTTGAGGTCTTCGTTGGTCTTCAGTTCATAATCGCCGACGTAGTTGGCCTGCTGGTCGCCTTTCCAGGTGAGCGAGCCGTGGGGGTCGCCTTTGAAGAGGTTCCCGTCGTTGTTGCCGAAGCGCTGGTTGAGGAAGGCCTTGCCGATGTCCTCCACCACCGAGTACAGGCCCCAGTATTCGCCATTGATATAAAGCCTTGAAAACGTGCATCTTGGCGCAGCGATGCCATGCTGGTTCATAAAGTCGAGCGCCAGTTTTTCCCGAAGGAAACTGGGGTCTTTGAAGCCATTGTTCAGCGAAAACTGCTTAAGGCCGTCGTGCGTCTGGTCGTCCACAAACTCTTCGAGGTCGAGCTTGAAGGGCTTTTTCTGGCCGGGGCCGTTGTACGACGAATTGCCCTTGAAGCGTACCCCAGTGTCGGGATAGAGCGTGCCATCAATGGTCACGTCGCATTTCATATAGGTCTCGCTGGGCTTGTTGGCCACGAGGCTGTCCCAATAGCCCACCTGCGAGAAGTCGAGGTGGATTTCGTGGACGATGCCCTCCCAAGGGGGTGAATCGGCGAAGAACTGGTCTCCCTCGTTTTGGGCGAAGCTTGTGAGGGTTGCGAAGCAAAGGAGTAGGGCGAATGATAGTTGTTTCATGCTCGTAATGAATTGGATGGGTTGGACTTGGGGCAGTCGGGAAAGTTTAATCAGTAGGCTGAATTTTGGACAGGCGTTAAATCATTGAATAAGGCTATTTACTGATAGTGATAAATGGGAAATTATGGTAGGATTGATTGAAAAGGCAGGGATTTGATAAGCAGCTGTGAGGCAAGGCAGCGGGAGGCCAAAAGCCTGGATTGGTGGGAAAAAACGCTAACTTCGAGGCTGGTTGAATAGCGGGTGAGGAGAGATTGATTTGGAGGGGCTAACGTCTTGCCGCTTTGCGAAGGCGGGGTTTTTCAGCACTAAACTTCATTAGATGCACAAAGCTTGAATTCAGCACTTCAGTGTCATAGAAGCACGCCCCCCGCTTTTGCAAAACGGCTGTTAGCACCAGTATTTCTTTCGTCCGTTAGCATCCCATTGGTGTTTCAATAATTATCAATTTCGTCACGGTTTGCCCATTGTCCTTTCGTTGTCCTGTCACTTTTAAATAATAACGACTGATATCAACTCCACTTGGATATTCAGTTGGTGATTTTACCTTTTCTACAAGTTTTAGCCATTCGTCTCCGCATTGGTCTTTTACTTTTCGTTTTAAGTCGTCAATTGATATTTTCGGGAATTTTTCATATTCCTTTTCAGAATATTTGTCACAGATAAATTGTCCAGAATTATTTGCTTGCAACCGTTTCCAGTCTGAGTAAAAATGTTTCCAGTCGGTCAAGTCGCAATGTGGACCTTCATTCATAATTGTCACACTCGTTTCGTAACGTTGTTCAACTGTCAAGCCAGTAAGTTGGTCGCTTGAAATAGAAATAAGTTGACCTTCTATTGTCTCTCCAAGTTCAGTATAGATTTCAACTGTATCTTTTTGAATTTGGTCAATTTTTTTGTCCTCGTCATAAATGATTAAACGATTAATAGAAACTGTTAGCTCATCAAATTTTATCGTTGTAATTGTGTCGGCTTCTTCATAGTCATTTGTAATTATCGCTTCGTTACTTGTTTGATTAAGGATGTTTACTGTGTCACTTACAATACTGTCGTTTTGAGTTGCCACAGTTTTGTTTGTCCATACGTTGTTGCACGAACAAAGTGTCGTAAATGTCAAGATGATGATGATGATGATGATGTTATGTAGTGTCTTCATAATATTGGTGCTAACGTTTTGCGGCTTTGCGAAGGCGGGGCATTTTAGCACTACCGTTCATTCGGAGAACCGCATTTCAATTATACGAAAAAACTGTCAATCGAAGCACTGCACCCCCGCTTTTGCAAAACCGCTGTTACAGGCTGGCGTTCTTTCGTCCGTGTTGCTAAGTCCTTGTCTGTCGTGGGTTTCGCTGTCATTGTCGTGTTGGTTGTGTCTTGGCAATTTTAAAAATTTTAGAAAGGAAGGGATTTTAAAAAATAATTTTTCTGTCGGGAAAAGCGAAAGCTCTTTTGCAATTTTTGGTTTGTGTGTCGGCTTGTGCGAATTGCAAATGTGCTTACGCTGTGTGTTGGCATTTCTGTATGTAGACAGTTGTCCGTTGTTTAGTAGTCAACATATTTAGACCTTTGTGCCGATTATGGATATAAAGAAAAAATTCGGTAAACAGGTCAAAAAGCTACGTCTTGAAAAAGGTTTGTCGCAGGAAAAACTTGCATACGAAGCCGACCTTGACAGGACTTACATTCCAAGCATTGAGAAAGGCGAAAGGAATGTGTCTATCGCTGTCATTGAGAAAATTGCAAAGGCACTCAAAGTTAAAATTTCTGTCCTGTTTGATGAGTAAACCGAAAATCAATAAACGTAAAATGAAAGAGTTAAAAGAGACTGCTGATAATAAACGGCAATGGAACGCCAATTTTTTGAAATACACGGAATTTATTGTTGCACACCCGAATTACAAAGGTCTGTTCTATGAACGTGGCGAAGACAAAAAAGTAAAATGGGTTGTAACGGGAAAGTCTGAGAAAGGTCAGGAACGTAGAGAATGGTGGGACAAGCAATGCAAAAAGCACGGAATAAAAATAGAAGCTGGTGCTTATGCAAAAATTGCCTTGAAAATACACCCGACAAAGAAACATACTTGTCAGATTTGTGGTAAGGAATTGAGTGTTGAATACGTTTACCCAAACAAAAGAACAATTGCAGCAATCAAAAAAGAGTTTGGCGTTTCGGTTGCTCCGTTTACAAAAGATATTTTTCAAATCGTGAATGAACTTGTGAAGTCTGAAAGCGATATTGAAAAAGTAAAACGAATTTTCAGAATAAAATCGTCTGAAAAAATTACAAAGCAAAATATCAATGCATATTTGCAAAAATATTTTGTTGATAGTTACGCAAAAGGTTTGCTTTCGCCCGGTGCAATGAGCAATTCGCCTGACAGGTTTGACGGTTTCCATTCAGACGGTGCTTGTTGCAGACACGAAAGTGATAAAGGTCGTCATAAAACTAATTTACAGCGTTACGGTCAAGACAGGAGAGTTTACGAAAATTGGGCTGATGGAGATTGGAAAATGGCTGACCGCTTAATGTCGATGTTTCGTAAGCAAGGTTTGAGTGCTGACCATATTGGCCCAATTTCTCTCGGATTTTGTCACCGTCCGAAATTCCACCCACTTACAAAGTCGGAAAATTCGGCAAAGAACAACCGAATGAGTTTGACTGATGTAAAGGTTTTGCTTACAGATGAAAAAACTGAACAAGTTGTTTCTTGGCACTCCAAATTCATTTGGGATAAACTCAAAAACAAGGTTTCAACCGACAAGGAAGCCGTTAAATTGAGCGATTTGATGAGAAAGAATTTGCATTATGTTCTTGTCGTGTTTTCAATGATTGATGAAAAAGGGTTTGGTGAATTTTTGGAACAGTTTTTAAATCCCGAATACTCTTTCTTTGATTACAAGTTTGAGGGATTTGACCCGAAAACAGGTAACTACAAATCGGTTCAACAAATCAAGAAAACAGGTAAAAACCAACAGAACAATATCAAGCGTTACTACCGTGTTTCGTTTGATGTTTTGAAAGAGTATAAGGAGAAAGAAAACCGAAAAAACAAAATTTGGAAAAGCCAAGAAGTTGATACTGCTCTTGAAAATTTGTTTACATTGTTAAAAGCAAAGAAAAACAAAGAAGCAAAAACGCAACTTGAAAATGTATTCAAAAAGTTGGCTGATTTAGCCGAAAGCAACTGGTAATTTCTCCAAACAACTTTCGTAAAATTCAGTAAAGTCAATTTCTCCCGACATTAGTTTTTCGTAAGCCGAAACAGGTTTGTAATTGCAAGTCATTTCAAAATCGCCTTCGCCTGTTTTTAATTCAGGTAAACTTCCGATTGCTTGTTTAACGGTTATTGGTTTTGGTAAATTTTCTTTTGTTGATGAAAACAAATCTTTCGGTTGACTGATTTTGTCTTTTTTCAGAGAACCGATAATTACAACTCTTCTGCGTTTTTGCGGAACTCCAAAATCTTCCGCATTTAATTTAAACGGAGTATTTACATTATATCCAATAGCTTCAAATGAAGCAATAATTTCTTTAATCGCTTCGCCTTTTCGCATTGTCAATATACCTGGAACATTTTCCATTACAAAAATTTCAGGACGTAATTCATCTACAATATGAACGAACTCTTTGAACAACTGATTGCGTTTGTCGTCTGGGTTTCGCCAACCTGCGTGTGAAAATCCTTGACAAGGTGGTCCTCCAATTACTACTCCTATTTTCTTCTGTTGAGAAGCAATAGAAATTATTTGTTGTTTGATTTCAGGTAAAGTAATATCGCCTAAAATCAAATTATTTCCATTGTCAAATTCCGAATGATTTTTTTTGTATGTTTCAAAATAGTTTTTCTCAATTTCATTAGCCGCTATTAGCTTAAATCCTTCTGAAATAAATCCTTCCGACATTCCGCCTGCACCTGCAAACAAATCAACAAAAGTCAGGTTTTTTAAATGTGGTTTCAGCGTTTCTGCAATGGCTCTTGCCAACAAAGGTGGAACTGCGTTACCGATTTGTTTATATTGTGATGTTTTGCTTCCATAAAAAACAAAACTATCTCTGAACGATTGAAGTCTTGCTCCTTCTCGTGTGGAAATTATGCGGTTTTGTTTCGGGTGTAAATTGCAACCATTACCCAACCGATTGAAATAAGTTGTAATTGTATAACTCGGTTTGTCAAATTCAAGTCTGCCGTAATAAGTTGTTCTTCCTCCTGAACGTCTGATTTGTTCCAACCGTTGCGAAGGAATTGTATCGGGAATATTTTGCCAATTACCGCCTTCGGGAATATGTTTTACCATTTCCCACTCCAAATCACTTAGCCTTGGTGCAATATGATTAAACAGTTTCGTGTTCATACTCAAATTTCGTTTCCGCTTTCTTCTTGTTATTGTCTAAAATGTAATTGGTTTCTGTTTTCGTCAAACCGTATAATTTGCAAATCGTTTCGTTAGTTTCATCTTTTGAAAAGTCGCTTAATTCAAAACTATCCAAATCAACAATCGGTAATTCATCTAACTCATAATTATTGATGTGATTGTTACTGCTTGTGATTTTAAAACGCCAATTCAATAATTCGCTGTTCAAAATAAAAAACAGTTTTTTTAAATCGCTTTGTTTTCGTGTAGAAACAATGTAATTGCAAGAATTTCCAAGTATATCCGTCTTTTCGCAAAACACAAATTTCAAGCGTTTTTGCATATCTACATTTGAAATCTGCTGACAGATTAAACGTTTTTTGTTGTAATCGTGCGTTTTAAAATCGACTGATTTTTTGTTGAGAAAACCGTCAATCTCAACAAATTCTCCGTTCTTGTCAATTACTCCATTTTCACTAATCATATTGCCACGCACCAAACGCCAGCCTGTATTTTTAGTTGTGATAAAAGGTTTATATAAAGTCAAATCTAATTCGCCTCTACGGTTTCTGATAAACGAAATATCTTTTACTTTTTTGTGTCGGGAAATTTTTGAAAGAATACTCCAACCTGTTTTGTCAATCAAAGGAATTTCAAAGTTTGTTGGAAATACATTTTTGATTGTTTCAAAGTCAATTTCAAAACTGTTGTCAGATATATCAATTCCGATTTTGTCAGTCTTGCCATTTTTCTGTAAATAGAAGATAACGGTCGATTGCGATACATTTTCAAACAATCTTGCCGCTTCGGGAAAATATCGAATGAAATGCAATTTATGAGATGTCAGAATGTGCTTGCGAAGTTTTGCAGAAGTTAAATCAGCAAATAAAGATGATGGGCAAATAATCCCGATTTGACCGTTTGTTTTTGTCAAACGCAAAATCATTTCTATCGAAAGTTGATAGTAATTCAACATTCCCTCAATGGAATACTGATAAACGCCCGATGTTCTGAAAAAATTGATTTCGTTTTGAACTTTGCTTTGCAGATTTATATAGTAACCGTTAAGTTTTTGTTGCTCGTCAGACTTTTTATTTACTTTCAGTAAACAGTAGGGCGGATTGGAAAATACAACGTCAAAACCACCTTTTGCAAATACTTTTTGAAAATCGTTTGTAAGGTCAATGCTGTTTTCTTCCTCTGAAAGTAACGTTGCTTTTGGAATTAGTGCATTACGATTGATGATATTTGTTGCAAGTGCATTGATGATTTCAGAATTGAGTTTTTGAAAAAGCGAAATGACTTTGCAACGCAAAACCGATAAAGCCGTTTCGTCAATGTCAATCGCAAATAGATTGTTACAAACAATCTGTTGTAAAGTCAAATTGTATTTTTCTTTTAAAATCTCAACGGCTTCAAAATAAAAACGACCTGTTCCGCTTGCGAAGTCAAGGCAAGTTATTTCTTTTGGATTTTTATTTTGCTGAATGGCTTTGTCAATGGTATTTTCAACCATTTCGTTAGTGATTTCTTTCAGCGTATAAACCGCACCGTTTTCTCTTAAATGATGTTTTGATTTTTTTCTTGTCAGTTTTCCGTTGTTTATGGAAAATTCAGAATTTAAAAAAGCAATGTGCAATTCTTCAATGATTGCAGGAATTTCCAAAATGTGTTTTTGTGTAAAATCCTCAATACTTGCGATTTTCTCAAATTGAAAAACAGTTTTTAATTCATTTGTTTGATTTGGAAATACTGCATTTACATAAGCACAAATCAAAGAATTGATAAGTTGTTTATGCACTTTAAAAGCAACATTCGTTTCATCAGTCAAAAGCAAATTTGCATTTATCAAATGAATATCTTCTGACGAAACAGGTTTCATTTCATCTTTATCCGCAAGGAAATTCTTCTGAATTTCAAGCGAAATCAGTTGCTCCTCTTTGGTCAAAAAATAGTTTAGTATGCTGCTCATTTGATTTTCTTTTTTGTAGTTCGCTGATATTCAATTTTTGCTTCGGCTACTTGCAAAATTTCAGAGAAAGAACTTTCTTCTTGAATTTCATACATTACAACATCGCTATAAAATGCAACAAGCAATTTTTCTTTGTCGGCTTTGAAAATTTTAGCGATTTGCTCAATTATTTGAGTATTTGCCCTGCGTTCATCACGTTCAATTTTGCTCAAAGTAGATTGGTCTATGTCAAGCAAAGCCGCAAGTTTCCTTAAAGGCATTTCTGCTTCTTCCCGTAACTTCCTGATTTGTGTACCGATACTGTCTAAATTCTGCATAGAAATAATTTATCTTGACAAATATTGTCCAAATGTAAGATTGATTTTTGAAATGAGAAAGCAAAGTCAAAGAAAAGTTACTAACAAGGTTTTTTTGTAAGCTATGGGTGGTGGGTGGGCTAGGTCTGGCTTGGCTCTTTTGGTTTGCGATGCCTTGGCATGTGTGTCGGGCAAACCAAATGTGCCAAAGGCGTTGGCGAAAATTATTTTTTAAAAGTGCGTTGGGAAAATTTTTAAACCCTTTCGGGTCGGATTTGTGTCGGAGTAAAGCGAAATAATATGCCTGTTTGTCGTGTCCGTTAATAGTAGCACTGTCGTCCTACGCTTGCCTGTAACGGTTCGGGTATTGCCGCAGTGGGGGATTTTCAGCACCAAAGTTCAATAGATGTACTACCGTTTGTTTAAGCACAAAAGTTTCATAGAAGCACTTCACCCCCCATTGCGGCAATACCTTGTTAGCGGCTGTATTTTTATCAAAGTTCAATTGTCCGTTCTATGTTTATTTGTTCTAAAAATGTTTCATCGTGCGACACAACAATGATTGTCCCTTGGTATTCATTTATTGCTGCTGTCAGTATTTCAACATTCTGTATGTCTAAATTATTTGTTGGCTCGTCAAAAATAATAATATCTGGTGACTTACTGTTAATCGTCAAGCAACAAAGTAACAAACGCATTCTTTCGCCACCACTCAAAGCACTACAAGATTTGTCCCAATCATTTTTTGTAAACAAAAAGCGGTTGAGCCGGATTTTGATTTCGTGTTCTTGTAATGCAGAAACATTGAATTGTTCGGCTTGTTCGTAAACTTTTAGTTTGTTGTCAAGCAAAGAATAGTCTTGGTCAATATAAACCGCTTTGTTGTCTGCTCGGTAAATTGTTCCTGCTTGCGGTTTAATGTCGCCCAAGATGAGTTTTATCAAAGTAGTTTTTCCCGAACCATTTGTACCTTTCAATGCGATTCGTTCGCCACTTGTAATTTGAAAGTTCAGATTGTCTTTCCAAAGCGGTTGTGTGTGGTAAGCATAATTGATATTTGTTGCCGTAAACAAAACTTTTCCTTTGTGTAATGCTGAATTGTCAAAACCAAACTTCATTTTGTCAATGTCAGGCAACGAAGAACGAAGTTCTTGTAAGTCTTGCGAAATGCCCCCGATTTTTTCTGCGTGAACACTTTTCATTTTTGATGTGCTGTTTTCTGCATTGTTTCGCAAAGTGTTCAACATTATTCGGGCAACGCCCGCTTTTTCTTGTTTGCCTTTTCCACGACTGTCTAATTTTTGCTGTCGTTCCAATGTTTCCCGTTCTTTTTCTTTGGCTTTTCGCAGTTCTTTTTCTTTGCTTTGAATGTCTTGACTTAAAGCGTTGTTTTCAATTTGTTTTTGCTCTTTGTAAAAGTCGTAATTACCGCCATAAACTTTAACTCCGTGTTTACTTAATTCGCAAATTGTGTCCAACAAGTTTAGTAATTTTCTGTCGTGGCTTACAACAATCAATGTGCTTTTTGTGGACTTAATGAAGCTATACAAAAGTTGTCTGCCCGAAACGTCTAAATGATTGCTTGGCTCGTCCAACAAAACCAATTCGGGTTGATGAATGGAAATTCCCGCCAAAAAAACTTTTGTTTTTTGTCCTCCGCTTAACGTTTCCATTTTTTGCGATAAGTCTAAGCCGTCCAATTGCCAAAAGTTCAGTGCCTCTTTGCAACGGTCTTCTATTGTCCAATCGTCATTCAGCAAATTGAAATTTTCCTCGCTTGTGTTTCCGTTCAAGATGTCTTTCAAAGCGTTCAATTTGCCTTCAATTCGCAACGCTTGTGCTATTGTCAAATGATTGAATTGTCCGAAAATTTGCGGAACATAATACGGCTCTGCGTCAATGTTTATTTGTCCGCTTGAAGGTTGAAGTTCGCTTGCAATAATTTTGAGCAAGGTAGATTTCCCTACTCCGTTGTTGCCTATTAAAGCTGTCTTTTCGTGATTGTTTACTGTCAGATTGATGTCGCTAAACAGTAAATCTTTGCTAGGGTGTGTATATGAAATGTTTTGTAAAATCAACATAATTTTTTTCGTTAAAGATGAAACAATACAGCAACCGCTTTGCGGTTGTTGTTCTGATATGTCTGAAAGAAATTATTTTTTACATTCTGTCTTTACTTAATTTTTTGTGTCTGAAATATATGAACTTTCTGTTTAGCACGGTCGGTTGTAATATAGCCGCTAACGGTTGAGGCTATATGCAGTAAGGGATTGCGGGCTACTTTCCTGTCCACCGACACGAAATTTTATGCGGGGTAGAATGCATGGATTACCACTGAAACCCTTATTGCATATAGCCTTTGTTACCAACTGGCCTTCTTTCTTTTCAAGCGACATACCTTTAATATTTTCCGTCTGTTCTGTCATTCCGTTGTTGTCCGTTGGGTTGTGCGTTTGCAAAGTTTTATTTTTTAAAGAGAGGGGAGATTTTTTGTTTTTTCTCAGGGTCGGGAAAAGCATACTCTTTTGCAAGCTTTGGTATGTGGCAGGGCTTGTGTGGCTTGCAAATGTGTATGCTTTAGCGTTGGCAATCATTTTGATAACATTTTTAATTCTGGTTCAACTGGAATATAAAATGAAAATTCATTGTCAAGTTTTTGAAGGTATTGCTTTACTTCATTGTCTAACTGTGAACGAGTTAATATATTTTTATCAGCGATAATTATTGTATGTCTTTTGGAACGACTTGTAGCCACGTTGAAAAGTCTGTTTTCTAATGAACGATGATAGCTTGAATTGGGAACTACAAATATTGTAATATCAGTCGTTAAACCCTGAACTCTTGATACTGTTTCTATCAGTAGGTTTTTATGATAACCAACTGTTTGGAAAATACTTTTTTGAAGAGCTTTCGTTGTTTCAATAAAATAAGTCAGAACAGAAATATGTAATCTTTCATTTGTAGATAAAAGGTGCATTACTAATTCTGTTGCTAATTTCAAAGCTTGTTTTGGCTTAAAATCCCCTACTTTTAAATCAGTTTTGATAAGTGTCGGGCCTCCTTGCGAATTGAAATACTTTCTAATGTCAAATGCAGCTTCATCAAACGAAAGTCTGATGTCTTTTTTTGCTTTTGAATTTAGACTGCCCTTGTAAAAGAGACTGGTGTAACTTGCTGCCCTATCAGTAAGACGATGCGTTTCTGTTAATTGAAAAATGGGCATTGAAGCATTATCGGAAAGGGCTTTTAGTCCATCAACTAATGCTCCGTAGTTTTTTCGATTTACTTTGTCGTCACTTAATGCAACCACTGGTGGTAATTGTTTTGTGTCACCAATCCAAATATTCTTTTTCCCTAAAAGTTTTGCACCGCCAAACATGCCAAGTAATGCCTGACTTGCTTCATCAACAATTACATAGTCAAAAGGTGGCTCATTAAATGTCTGTGATGCTTGTCCGCTAATGATATAGAAAGTTGACAAAATGAGATTTCCGGGCTGTGGGCTTACATCTTTTGTTTGTTGCAAATCTTTTATAGCCCTTGCTTCGTCAACAGAAAGTTTTGTTTTGAAAATCCGATGTTCTTCTAAAAGACTTTTTAATGCGGGTTTCTCAATTATTTCAATCAATGCTCTATTTGTCAAGGCTGTTACTAAAACGGTTTTACCTTGTTGACATAGTTTTTCGCAGATTTCAGCTATTAAATATGTTTTACCTGTACCAGGAGGGCCTTGAATAATTAATGTGTCTTGTAGCGACAGTTGCATTAAAACGAAGTAGGAAATATCTTTTTTATTGTCAAGTAATGAAGGTGTCCAATCAGAAAAACTAAAATCTTGGTCAAGAATTCTATTTACTGATTCATTGCTCTCGTTCTGTACTATTTTTTGGAGATTTGCGATATATTCAAATGGTGGTTTATTGGGACCAAGTATTAAAATCATACCTTCTGCATCTTGAATATGAGTTGAAAACTCTAATTCAACACCTCTAAATCCTGCAATGCTAAAATCCTTTTCATTTGAGGGTGCTTGCCAAATACAGACAATTTCCGAATAATTAGTTTTTGCTTTTACTAAATCACCATAAGTTTTATTCTCCCAATTTCTGTAATCTCTTAGCTCTTTTTGAACTGTAAAACAATAGAGATATTCGCCTTGTCTTGGTAGTCCTCGCTTATTGGAGAATTTCAATATCATTTCCCCGTCTTGAAATTTTAGAAATTGTGCAACAAAAAGTTCTTCACGGTCTTGTAAAAGAAATCGGGCGGAAGTATCTAACTTCTGCTTGTAAGCCTCGGTTTGTGCCCTAAGCTCTTCTTCTAAAAACTGCCAATGTTCTTGTCTTCCGTAAATCATTAGTGAAGTAAATTTTTGTCGTCTGATGATAATTCTTTTGAACTTGGATTTCTTTCACTTAAACCGAATTGTTGCAAGTAATCAGTTGTACTTTCTGGTGTTTCAAAAATAAAATGTGTGTAAGGTAAATACCTGAAAAAGTTGGCAAAAGCTTTAAGATTAGTATTTACTGCAAAAGCTTGTGTATTAAACCTCATATGAAAAGTATCATTTATTGCAGAAAGGTCATTCAGAGTAATGTTTCTTACAATATTTCCTCGTGTTACGACAAAAAGTTGTGTGTCAGCCTCTGTTAAGGCAAGCCACTCGCTTGGATTAAAATATAATTTGCCCGCCTTTCCGCTTTTGACAACTATTTTAACAGGAAGTCCAGATGGATTTTTTATTCCTTTGACAATTGTATAATTAATATCTATCGTTTCAGGAACATCAAATCCTTTTCTTTTCAATGTTTCGAAAATATTCTCTTTTGCATCTTGACTAATTGATATTCTTGACTTTTCATCCGAATTATCAACTAAATCGAAAGACTGCTCAATGTCTTCTTCTGTTGTATATGATTTTACTTTTTCTATTGCAGTAGTATACTCTGGTTTTTCCTCTATACATGTAAGCTCATAGCCTTGTTCAACAAGCCATTGTTTTATTTCATTTTCATCAAGTTGAATCAATAACATTAATTCATCGGAAAGACCTGATAATTTGAATAGTTTTAATAGTTCAGGAATAAGTGCATATAAAGTTATTGGGCTTGTCCATTTTCCTTTAAATGATAATTCTAAATCAGACAAGTAAGCGTGTAATGATGGACCTAAAATGATTTCATCTTGATTTTTGAATGAAAGAACAATTTCTGAAGCGTTGTAAAACTCTGTATTATCAATGATTTTTGATAATCTTTTAAATTCAGCCGAATAGTCTAAATAATGCTTGCGTTCAAGTATTGCGGTAAAGAATGGTAAAATAATTTGAAGTTGAATTTTCAATGTCGCATTAGGTAATTTATTTTTAATATCAGGAATAAAACTATCTATAATCTGAACCCCGAATAACTGCAATAATTCTTCAAAATCATTGGTATTAGTTTCGCAATTTTCGGGAATGAATAATAGTTTTAGATGCTCTGACGTATTTGTAAATCCCTCAATTTTTACCCATTTTAATTCGCTAGCATTTTCAAAGTTCCCATTATCGCAAAGTAACTTATGACATTCTGCCCATTCAGTTATAATGTTTTTCTTCTTTGCCGATAAATTAGGGAGTAGAGATGTAAGTTTATTGTAAATTAGTCCTAATCTCTTTTTATTGATGTTCTTTAATTCTTCTTCATTCTCTGTATCAATTCCGATTTTTTCAATTATAGTCAAGTAATCTTCTATCTCTAGCTTTTGTTTAAATTGCACATGACTTAACCAGTCATCATCAGGGATAATTTCGCAAGCAAGTACTGGCAAATATTTTCCAGCTATTTCTTTAATTTCCTTTGTATTTATAAATACTTGGCTTGATAACAGAACCTCCTTACTAGTCGTTGGAAACTTCCTGGAATTTTTTAAACTCCAAAAAAAATAGTTTTCAATATCCCATGTGCTACCATAATAACCCCAATGCAAATATGCTCTTGACGGAATTGAATTTGGAGAAGTGTTGGCAAAAACTTGCTCCCAAAAAACCTTAGAAAATTTCCAATTATCAGCATACTCTGAAAAAGTAATTTTATGTAGGTCAATTGTGTTTGAACTAGAAACTAAATGAGGATGATAATTGGCGGTTGTTGCCCTTTCTTTTGCATTTGCACCAACTTCTACAAAGTAATTGTCTTCAATTGTTTTATTACAACTATACCTGCTTGTGCTTATTCTTTGAACACAAATATTTTCCGAAACCCCAATTTTTAAAAAGAATGTTTTCCATTCACTGGATAAGTCGCCATGTTCTTTATAATTGAGAGACACATAACTACCTGCTTCATAAATTTTTTCTAGTCTAAGAGATGGCTCATAGAAGTCCGACAAATAACAGCTTTTTGCTTTTACGAATTCCTTGTCAGTTGTGAATAACAATAAATCTTCAAATTTTCTATAATGCCATTCACTAAGCATTCCTTTTTTATGTTGATTTAGTAGATACCTTGTTACCTGTTTGTAGTTCTTATCAGTAATGCAACTTTCAATATTACCTATCAGTTCGTTTTCAATATATGCCAAATCTGATGGCTCTTTTACACCAAGTAATTCAAGCCATGATTTTACATTAGGCTCTGATTCAATTTTTGGATAAACCTCACTATGTATTACTGATACGCTCTCACCAGATTCAGTTTCAAAACTTATTGATGGAAAGCAAACCGTTTGTGGGCTTTTCAACTTTTTCCCTTTTGCATATATGAATGGGATAGTTTTTAGTTTTTCATTGAGTTCCTTATTACTTGAATTATTTGCCTTTTCATAAAAGTACTTTATCAATGAAAAATTTTGAGATGGTTGATGATTGGTTTTGAAGATTTCGTCAACGAAAAATTCTTCTAAGTTCTCCAAATCAAATGTATATGCACCTAAACTGTTTAATTTATGTTTTGATTCTAATTTTGGATGCACAAATGAACTAACGGAATAGATTTTTTCAGTTTCTCTGTTTATATATTCAATTATAGCATCAGTTGGAATAAAATCCTGCTCTGACAAACCAGTTTTATCAATTAATATTTCAGGTGCTTTTTTTAGTTGAGAAGATTTGTTAGGAATAAAACATTTAGATTTCCCATATAAATCAAATGATTTGTCAAATGAGATTTTTAATTCATTGTATATACTATTGAATTTATTTGGCAATAAATGTAATATCTGATATTTGAATTTGCTTTGAGATAGCAATTCAAACCAATCAAATATTTTTTCTCCAATAAGTTGAAAGAGCCATTGATTCCAAACTCTATCTTCATGAATGCCCTCTCTACTTGCATTAGTTAAGAAACTACCATTCACGAGAAAAGGAAATTCAAAATCTAACACCTTTGTAGGAAGGTAGGTGAAAATCAAACTTTCTTCACCTTTGATTTCTTTTAATTTTCCGTTTTCTATTTTAGCGGCAAATGAAATTTCGGTAAATTTTGCTTCTTTAAGTTTGTCAGGGGTTTTGTCATCCTGTTTTAATGCTATTTGCGTTTCATCATCTATAGGAATTTTATCAAAAGTCGTAACAATCCAGCTTGATAATTCTTTGTCATTTTTAAGAAGTTTTACCTCGTTATAGCTTTTTTCGATTTTATGAATTTGCTTTTCAATGGTGTAATCCAAATTCCCGTTTATTGAAATAGAGATTTTTGTAATCTTTCTTAAAAACAATAGAATCTTACCATTACTCAATAATTCGTTTAATTCATTCTTTAAGCTTAACGAATTTTCAAGTTCAATTATAGTTGAAACATTAAAAGTGTCATTTAAACTATTGCCATTTATATTATTGTGAAAATCTTTTGCATCAGTCCAAATGGGAATAATTTGCCAAGGCATTTTAATACCATCAAATGACTGTCTGATTAAGGTTCTGTCAAACCTAAAACTATAACCATCGGAAAGTATGGTTACTCGGTTTGATTTGCCAAAAACTGATTTAAACCCGATTCCTTTGTATCCTGTTTTTGTAGCGTCAGAACCTTTTGTACCTTTTCCCGCATTTGTTATCCCATAAATATCAGCTTCATCAAACGATTTTCCTTTATGTGATACGATTAATGAATGAGAATGAAAGTCAAAATGAATTTCATTGCTGTCAGTTAATGCTGCATCGTCTGCATTTTGAATAAGTTCAAAAATAAATCTTTGACTTTCAGAATATATATCACTGGAAACAGTATCAAGTAAATTAGCAAGCATTTCAGCTTGGTCAGGGTCAATAAAAGTTGAACGTTTCTTATACAGTGTATCAATGAAATCTTTCTTACTCATAATTCTTTAGTTCAGGGTTGGCAAAATTGCACTCTTTGGCAAGTTTTGGTCTGTGTGTCGGCTTGTGCGACTTGCCAATGTGTGCAATGTGGGTCGGCTCTTAAAAAACAAAAAATGTGGGTCGGCAAAAAATAAAACTTTATTAGGTCGGCTTGTGTGGTTGGCAGTCATTCCAATTTTTCTTTCTTTCCTGTTTTTGTATGTCGTCTTGTCAATTTTCATGTCGCTGTCTTTTTTCTTAGGCTTGTTGGTAACGTTTCGCCGCTTTGCGAAGGCGGGGATTTTCAGCACTAAACTTCATTAAATGTACAAAGCTTGAATTTATCATTTCACAGTCATAGAAGCACGAAACCCCCGCTTTTGCAAAACGGCTGTTAGTGGCTGGCTTTCTTGTCATTTCGTTAACCATTTTGTCAATTTTGAGAAGTATGTCTGTTTGGGATTTTCATACGAGTATGATTTTGTCTCAGAGTTATAGAATGAGTCTTTTACTTCTTTTGTCACAACGTCAATTTCAAAACGAAAAGGTTCATTGCTTGTCTGATAGTTCCAATAGGTAGCATACAGTTTGTTACCTTTTATTTCATTCAGTTTTATGTCGTCAAAGTAGTAGTTGTCGAAAAGCACGAAGTCGTTTCCTTTAATGTCCATAAAGCGTAAGTCAAAACCACTTGAATAATAAATATTTTCTTCTTGTTCGTCTGTTATTGCTGTCTTGATGTCCGAAATTTCAATTTTATTAAGTTGTTCTCGTCTATTAATGTCAATTAGAAAAGTTTGTCCTCCTGCAACAATAAAGGCTTTTCCTTTACTTGTCAGGTTCAATATAAACGTTCCTCGTTCAACCCAACTTTGTTCAAATGAACCAACCCATTCTTGTTCGTCTTTATCTACAAACTTAACCCATAGACAATTTGGTGTTATGTTTCCATAATGTTTCTCTGGATATTGTCCTGAAATTGGTCTGTTTATAAATTCTGCGCTCATTTTTCTTTCTATACGGTCGGTCTGTTAAGCTTGCCACTAACGTTTTCGGGCTTTGCGTTCGGGCGGGTTTCGGAGCACAAAACTGTCAACCAGCACTGAACTTGAATAGAAGCACAAAGCTCCAAGTTTGCACGTCACCCCGCCTGACGCAAAACCCGTGTTACCAGCCGTATTTCTTGTTTCAGTCATAATAAAAGTCTATTACGTCACCTTTTTTTGTTTTCTCTAAAACTTTGTCTATGTCGCCACGAACACCATTTCTGTTGTAATACTTAATCCCACTTGCAAAATGTTTTACATAGGGCAGTTCTTTTTCAACTGTCCGCCAAGCTAAGTTCCAAATATTCGGTGTGTCTGTCGTGTGTGGGTGTTGTAAAATAATTTCAGGTTTGAACTTCTTGCATAGAGCTTTAAACCTGTCAGCCAATTGTTTTTTCCAACCGTCTGGATTTGCAGTTGCTTGTCCACGAGGACTAAATACATTTAGGTCGTGGCAACCGAGAATTACAACCTTTTGGTTATTCAATTCAACGAAATGTGTTTCAAGGTCGTTTATTTTTATCAAGTCCCTTTTTTGTCCTTCGGTAGGATAAAATTTTCCTGTCCAACTAATTACTTTCTCCTTTTGTAAATCGTAAATAGCAACAAGTTCAATAAGTTGATAGTTATTTGGGTTGAAACCGTCAATGCCTATGGTAAAATAGTCAGCAGTTTCTTTAAGTTTTTTTAAAGTTGCAGGGTTTAAACTCTCAAAAAATGAAACAATAACGGTATTTGCTTCTTTTTGTAGTATTGAAACGCTTTGCCTTTCTGCCTTTATAATGTCAAGGTCATATTGAAGACTTTCTGGAAAGTCAAAAGTCAAGAAGCCACCAGGAGTTAAAATAAACTCATAAGTTCTTTTCTGATATTCTGTTGAAAGAAACTTTTCAATCAATTTTTCAAGTTTAGAAAAGTTTGGATTGCCGTATTTGTCATACTGCTTTCCTGTAACTACAAGTCGTGCAATTTTGTGCTTTGTGGGATTTTCATTTTGCTTGTCTGCAATGGAAACAAATTGCTTTAAATATTTTTCTGCTCCGTCTGCTTCCCAATCTATATCACCGTGTTTAATTCTTACAAGTTTATAGCCGTGTCTATGTGCTTCAATATCTCTTACGGTGTCGTAAAAGGCTCTTTTCTCATCTCTGTCTATTGGGCTGTTATCTTTTGCGTTAATTTTTTTGCAAGCATTTATCCACGTTTCTTTTGAAAAATTGAGCTTAATAGTTGAAGGATAGTTTAATAAAGTGATTTCTCTTGCTTTGCTGAAATGTTGATTTTCATCATACTCAATAATCAATTTATGGTCTTCCAAAACAATATCGCAAAGGAGTTGGTAATTGGATTTTTTAAAACCGTTTTGATTTCGGTATTCATATAATGCTTTTACGATTTGAGAGTATTCTTTTGGTAACTTTTCTTGGTTTGGAGTTTTTAACCAGTCAAACTTTTTCTCGGTCTCAATATGTCCGAAGTGCTTTTGTAATAGCCGTTGGATTGCATTTTTTTGGCTAACGACATTTAATTTTTTAGTGATTGACTTTCGTGGTTCGGTTAGTTCAATTTGTTTTGGGGTCGTTTTTCTTTTCTCTGTCGGTGTAATTGTGTCTTTTTTATATTGAACCGTAAATCCTAATTTTTTGAAAAAAGTCGCAGTTTCTTGTCCGCCACTATATTCACTTTTGGAAATTTCTTTTTTGTTGGCAATAAAGTAAGCAAGGCCCCGAATGTGCTTGGCGGGGTATTTTTTGTCGTTGAAAATTAAAAATGTGTTTCGTGGTTCAGGATAATTTTCATTTGTCCTGTCAAAAAGTTCGATTGCCTTTTTAACGTCACTTGCTGTTATATTGTCCCAAAGTTTATTCATTTTTCTATCGTCTTAATATGGCTGGTAACGGTTTGGGTATTGCCGAAGGCGG